>Ga0157368_1000160_pt1 | contig 32762 bp, 42 predicted proteins | sample AttbisABBM3_FD_113146 | JGI IMG/M metagenome (GOLD analysis project Ga0157368, IMG submission 113146) | Fungus gardens microbial communities from leaf cutter ant in Botucatu, State of São Paulo, Brazil - Atta bisphaerica ABBM3 | ecosystem: Host-associated > Fungi > Mycelium > Unclassified ... | reverse complement strand
TAGATACATTCCTGTATCCTTATGCTTTACCAATTCTACTTCCCCTTATCCTTTCTCAAGTCTTTGCCATAGTTGCAACCTGAGCTCAAGCTTAAGGTCGTTACACACATGTACTTTAGGGTAGGGTAGTTGTAGTGTATGCACAGACTATGGTCTGTAGTATATAAGGTAAAATAGTTTGTACTTAGAACTCCATTGAGTTCTCTTGTGATTATTTAATCCAAAGTTCTGTTCTTATTCCAACTCTAAGAGATTTGAATCATAACAAGGTAAGACTTGTAATAGTAGTATATATAGTGTAGGAATATATTGGGAACTTCTTGTCAAGTTCTTTTATAATTCCCACAAAACTCTTGCAATATAAGACTACTTAGTGTACTATTGATTGTTTTGATTAGTAGTTGCCATAACATAGTATGTAGGTTGTATATAAAGATGAGAATGAGAGAAACAACAGTAGAGGAGCAAGTACAGTGGGTTTTGACATATGTGTAGGGAAAATCAGCAGATATATGGAAAGAGAATATATTGGAGAATTTGGAGATAGGAATATTAGAGTTCAAAACAGTAGGAGAGTTTTTAAAAGAAATAAAGAAGGAGTTTGGAGAAGGTAATAAAGAGTCAGTAAAAGTAGTGGAATTAAAGGAAGTAGAATAGGGTCAATAGACCATGAATGAATATATTCAGATGTTCAAATAAGTGGCAAGGAAAAGTAGGTATGAAGAGAGACCATTGATGGATGAGTTTAAGAGAGAAATGAATAGTGAGATTAGAAGAAGGTTAATAGAAGCAGAATGTCCTCCCAAAAGTATTAGACAATAGTATGAGAGTGGTAAATTTGAATAGGTATTGGAAAGAAAGTAAGAGAACAAGATAAATTGAGGGGTAAGATGGAAAATGAAGAAAAAGAGGAAAAGAATAGAAGAGAAGACAAATGGAGAAGGATGAGGATAGTGATGAAAAAGAAAGCAGAAAGAGAACAGAAGAGAAGGAAAAATTGGGAAAGAATGATGCAGGAAAGGAAGTTTTGGTTGTGGAGAGTTTGGACATATTGTGAGAAATTATAAAGGAGGAAAGAGAGGTCACAATATAGTGGCCTTCAAATAGATTTGAGATGCTGGCAAGAAGAGAGATGAATGTAAGAGTGTTGAGCAAGAAAAAGATAGTTTTAAGAGAAGAAAGGAAAAAGAAAGAAAAGAAGGAAAAAATAGAAGTAAGAAAGACAGAATTTGATGCCAAAATAACTGTATTGAAGACAGACATGGCTCAGAGTTTTGACTATAACACAGTCTGACACAAAGGTATGTGAACAACTGAGTTTTTTTACTTCTAATCTAGTGTCCTTTATATATGAAGAAAAATAAATGTGAACTATATAGTTCTGGTCCAAGCATTGGCCGGCAGTCCGTCAGACTGTTTACCAGATATGAACATAGTATAGAAAATGATAGTATAAAAATAGAAAAGAATAGAAACGATCATCTTCTGCGACGTCACGCCTCAGCCAACAAGAGGTCTTCCATGAAGATTTACATTGACTACACCCTGATACACCAAGGATATCTACTGTTCAGACACCCAGAATGTCATTCAGAGGACACGACCTTGAGATCTTCATCTTCTTTCGTCGCAGTAGTTATATATCTATCCTGTTCCCTTATTGTTTGTACATAAAAGGATGGGTCATGTGATGGTGCTGCTGCTCCATCGCGCGTTCCCCAGCACGATCAACTTATGTGGCGCCCACAAGTTTTTTTGTTTCCTTCTTTTCCCTGGTAACTGTCTGGAATTTTTAGCTCAACCAACTATCGAGACCTATTTACGAAGATTTGGTGATGGCTACCAGCTTGGAGGAACTTAGAGATTATATCCAAGACATTCTTGATGAAGTATGAGCTTAATCGAGTTCCCTTTGACCCGAGTTTTGCCTCATAGTCCAGTCATAATTTAGCTCTGTTCGCCTCGCTCATCTTTAGATGTGAAGACAAGGGCCCTGGATCATTTGGAGAAGCATATCGCGACCAATTGTCTGACTGCAGATCAGAAGACTGAGTCAAAGGAGAGTTGGGATCACTTCCTGGCATTGCAATATACCTTTGAGTGTAATGGTACGGGGCCCTCTCTCGAACTTTGGTGATTCAACCTCCATTCACATATATCAAAGTTCCTTCAAGGCTATTAGCTTGGATATCTGCGTCTGCAACAAAGTTACAGCAGTCTGTAGATAAGGATACTCCAGATCGTACGTCTATCGATACTCATACCGATGGAGAGTTCCTCTAACTACATGACCCCAGGACGCGCACTCACATTACAAGTCTCTCGAGCGCTTTGTATCATTCAAGGTATTGCCCTGAGTCACGGTGCCAGTAAATTATTCTTGAGTCGGAAGTATAGCTTAGACGTGAGTAGTATCTCGCTTTTCCACAGGCTCTCACCGAAGTTAGCAAGGTTTTGCTGGAACTCTTACTTGCTTCAAGACATTTATATTTGATGAATGAAGAGGATCGATCTGGCTCGGGTCGAAATCAACAGGTCAACGAAGTCCCACTTACTTCAATCGTACTCGATACATTACTTTGCATTCTCGTAGATTCTCCCTCCGCTCTGAGGATGTTTGAAAATGCTCAGGGTGTCCAAGTAGTCGTAAGGATACTCAAGCGGGCGGGAACACCCCGTGAGGTTCGGTATGTATATCGTGAATCAGATTCACCAGAACCAACAGAACTGAGCATCGATATCTAGAATGAAATGTCTGGAATTCCTGTACTTCTATCTGCTGGATGAGACCGGTTCCCCGGAATTAGCGCTTGAATCAAAGTCGCCACCAACATCACCAACTGTATCAAAATACGGCTCGTCTACGCTCTCGTCTTCTTTGTCTTCGTCTCGTTCAACAAGTGGCAGCTCATCGCAATCAGTCATCTCAGTCTCATCTCTATCTACACCTACCGGTTCAATGTTTTCTTCATCAGGAAAACCACTCGAGCTATCAAAGTTCCAGTCGAGTTTCAAAAGAGACCCCAACACGCCACGACCCTCCTCCAAGTTCCCCAGTTCTCAGCCTCGGCATGATATGATGATGTTGAAGCGAGACGTTGACTATGAGCCTCTTAGCCCGAGGAAATCAGGGTTTGGGGAGCAGGTCAGCGTTTCGAGTTTACGCCCTCGTATACAAACACATGGACAATCTTACACTCCAAGTCGTAATCTCACCCATAACTCCAAGTTGTCCATCAGTGTCAGCGAAAATGACTTCCCAGGCAACGGAGGTAACGAAAGGAGGAAAACGACCGACGAAAAAAAGCAGTTTCTGGGAACGATGCTTGGAAATGTTGATGCGTTAGTCGAGGGGGTTAGAAAGGCGGGCATCTGGCATTTGGGTTGATGTCTTGTACAATTACGTTCTTTCCTACGAGCTATTGATTGTCTATCTATCCCGAGATGACCAGGGAAGCCAACGAGTGAGTTTATGTGATATTCCCGCTCCTTGGTTTGGTTTCTGCTGCTGCGATGACAACGCCCCGGAATTTGTAGTCGAGTTTGATGCAACTCCGTCACCCTTTGGCGCCATAGTGGATGAACCACTTGTATCCACTGCGGCGGAAAAAGCACTCTCCATTATCTGCTGCTCCTGGTCTTTTGTCAGGGGTGTTGAAGGAGGTTTCGAGGGCGCAGAACCATCGGAGGCGAGGGAAGCAGAACCAGACGAAGTGCCTGTGCGTGCTAGAGCTTTAGCCTCCTCGTCCACATCATCAAATACGTCTTGTCTGACTGCACTAATGGAGTAAGAGTAGATGCCAAAGGCGAGGAGTCCTAGACCGAGGCCTGTAAGAGCATTGTGGAGGCGAAAGGGCTCGCGGGCGCGTTGGAGCCCCGGGGACATAAGCTGAAGCATGGTGAACAACTGAGTGATAAGGAGAATTGGGCAGGAATTTGAACGCACCCCGTTCCCTGGCCTATATGTCTGCTGAGCTTGTCTTCTGTCGAGATATTGCGACATATTGGGCGGGCTTGGACGGTGTGCCGAACAAAAATTATAATTTGATCGACAGGTTGTAACCAAACAGGTATTTTTATGTTTTGTATTCATTCCCTACCTTGAGGTAAAACGTTTGAGGATATTTCTGACCCGTCATTGTCAGCGAGATGACTAACGGACCGAGTTTTGTGACGTGACGTGACTTGATGTCAGAAAATCCTTGACCATGGGACTACTCTCATCTGTGTGGGTACAGCCTTTTTCTCCTTTTTCCCCGGCTCTGACATCCACCACCATGTCTCGTCGTCATTGCCCGTTATATAGATCTGCATCCATCTGCATCTCCCTTGTTGGCACTTTGACCAATACCGCTATCGCTGTTCAGGTGCTTACAGCATGCCAGAATATGAAATGGGGCGAGGTTGAGAGCGAATGGGCAGGCGATAGTTGGATTCAGGTCGCCGATGGCATCAAGATTATGTGTATATTGCTCTCCCTTTACTTTGTTTCTGCAGCCTCGATCTGTGCTATTGGTTTAGTTGGAGTCCTGAGGGTGCGCTTGGTGCTTTTTCAAAGCTTGATCAGTATTTTTAACTCTTGGTCCGTACAGAACAAAGCCTCATTAGTGAGGCTCTACAGAGACTACTCCATTGCAGACTTCTTCTTTTGTGTGCTTGCAACACTCGGGGGCTCCTATGCGGCATTCATGTCGTCTACGCGTGCTGGCATCTGCGAAGAGTTTTCGCGCCACCCCGAACTCATGCGTGACATGCTTGAGATGGGCCTCAATTCGGAAAATTGCGAACACTGGCTTGCAAGGGCCATAAATGTGTTGATTGGTGCTATGGTCGTTCTCCTCGTCATCAGGGTATGTATTATTGCCCTTGACGATGTTGCTGATTTAATCTTGACTGGAATAGCTGCATTTTTTACTTGCTGTATCCAGCTTTTACTCACAGCTCACTCGTCATTATGCTCGTTGTTCATCAAGTTGCTGCTCGTCGTCGGCTCATCTGCCACTCCATTCGCGCAGTGGGTCCTCGGGCATGCCTCAACGTGTCATTCTTGTTACACCGGCAGATGATGATGTTGAGATGGTGTATGTCCCAGTCCCCCGCAGTTCGCTGCCGCGTGAAATGCAGACAAACGCTCAGGAAATGTGGATGTCGTCCTGTTCGGCATCTGAGCATCGCCACCGTCACCACCGGCATTGCTCGCGAGAGATGGGTAGAATACGGCTGCCCCTGTGGCAAGACGAGGGGTTGTTGGGTGAGAAGGCGTAGCTGGTGTTATATATTTTATGTGTACTTTTTTGACTGTACTAGTTGGTTGAATGAATGGGATTTGGGTGAGAACCTAGATGACGTAAGGCATAAGCGCTGCGTCTCGGGGTAGGTAGCCGAGTTCTGTAAACTGTACTTGTACTGTGTACAATGCAAGCTCTTCCCCTGCCTCTGCTTGTCCTCGTCCTTTCCCTCCTCCGATACCCAACAATGGTCTATGCTAATCCCGCAACTGTCCCATTTACTGACTGCTTCGACAGCGACAATACCACACAGAGAGTCAACGTCTCAACCGTATACGCCCAGGTGCTGCAGAACAGTGAATGGGGAAATTATCTCAACCTCACGCTCCTCGGAGATTCTCCCCAATCGATCCAGGGTCTCATGCACAATGCTGGCGGCAGTCTCTGTACGTCTCCTTGCCAGGTCCTGGGTGCCATCTGACGGGTTTTGTAATAGCCACACTCTTTACAACTACGTCTGTGCTCACCTTGAATGCATGGACAAACAGCTCTTTCCTTTGCAGTACTCTCAGACCACCATCTCCCCTTCCTCTTACCCTTGACAATGTAACCGACACATATTGCCCCGTTCCCGCCGGTCCTTTCGCCTTTTCAGCAAGTGTTCCATGGGGACGCGACAGGGCACTCACGACTCTCATCACGCGGCTCCGTGCAGTTGATCCATCTAGCACAGAATTGCTCTGCATCGACGTACATACCACCCCATTGGACCCGTCAGAGAAGCAAGGTCCGTATGGAGATGCCCGTCTGATATTGTGGGCAAGTGTTGCTTTGGCAGGGGCTTATTGGTTGTTGGTCGGTATTGCAAGAATTGTGTCCGCTTGGGGCAGAGGTGTGACCAGGACTGGGAGGGGCCTGTGGGGCAGACTGCAAAGTGGTGGTTTTATCCTTGCGAGTGCCATCAGTGGTGAGAGGCTGGCGACTTCTCCCGCTTTGATTCGTTTCTGTGAGCTTTGGAATTTCCTGCATATCTAGTCCTGACAACCGGCAAGGTACCCCTTCACTGCGGGACGTAATATTTCATACTCAGTGGTGTGCCGCGTTGGCTATGGTTGCCGTACAATGGCCTTTATTCGTCTGTGAGTTGTTCCACCCGCTCAAACCCCCCACCTTCCCAACTGATCTATTTCCAGATCCTCTCTTGTCCCAAACCGCTTGGTCTACTCTTTCTTTCAGTGCGTGTATCCATGTTGTGCTTTCGTGTCTTCAGACTGACATCTAGCTAGATCTTACACTGGTTGACCGTTCACATCCATACCATTGGGATCCGCTTTCTACCCTGCCATACTCACCTCCTTCAAATTTCGCTGATCAGCTCTCAGATCCTTCTTCGCCCCTTTTTATTGACCCAACAACACCAAACACGCTCTTTACCCTTCCAACTAATGCCTCGGATGGCATCTCATCCTTCGCTTATGCTGTCGGCGTTCGACCAGAAGATCTTTTTCCGAACTGTCTAATCATCTTCCTTGCCATCATGGCCGCCACGATCGTTCTCTCTGTGCTTCTATGGGTGCTTGATTATTTCATGGTTGCCGTTGTCTTCAAATCAACATCACGGCCTGGATATTCAACTCGGGCACGAAGCCCCGCGTTCGGCGCAAGTGTCTCTACTAGAAGTGCTCTGAGTAAGGAACCAGATGTTACAATGTCACCTGTACCAGGTGAAGAGAGCAAAAGTCTCACTGGAAACAGTAGCATGTTTGGTAGCCGTCCCATTGGCACGTATCGGTCATGGTGGCGGCTGCGCACCGACATTGGTTCCTTCCATGGTAGCGTCCTCCACGGAAACCTTGTTCGCATCTTGGTTCTATTTCATCTTCCCATCACCATCTTCTCGGTATACGAGATGATTCAACACACTCCTCTAATAGTCCGTACAAGAACTGTATTGGCTGTATTGTCTTTTGCCATCTTTTCCGTTCTCATTCCTCTTCACCTGGTTCTACGGGTGACGTTCACAACCACCAATAAACTATACGATGAAACACGGACATTACTTTCCCTTGGGCCCTTGTATAACCATTATCGGCATGGTTCGCAGATGTTCGCAATACTGCTGTTCGCTAATAACATCGCTTTTGGAGTAGCAATTGGCGCCGGGCAAAAGAGTGGGACGGCTCAAGCTATTGTTATCCTTGTCGTGGAGGTGATATCAGCACTGGGCACTAGTATTTGGCTACCATGGGGTAGCGGCGCAAGCATGGGCCTCATTAGCTTCTTATTTTGCGTCGCAAGGATCGTTATCGCTGTCCTTCTAGTCATCCTAACTCCTGTGGTATGTGACCCCGGTCTTAAATGAAGTTATCTTCTCTCTCTGATCTCGACGCCACATAGATCTCTATCGGACCAGGACCAGGTGGTTGGGTTGCGTACGGGATTCTCATCATTCTAGCTCTTGTTTACCTCGCTCTCCTTCTCATGCTTCTCTTTAAGTTGATCGAAGCTATCGTTCGTATCTTTGGTGGTGTAGGATTTGACCGGAGTCGTCGCTCACATGATGCCGGTCTTGTTGGTGTTCTTGGTCTCTTAGGGTGCTGCGGTCTTCAGCCTAGGTCGAAGAAACGAGGAAGGAAATCAAAGAAAGCTTTTACACAGCAGCCAAGCATTAACAGTCCTCGTCTCTTGCCGAAAAAGAATTCTGATGTCGCTTCTTTTCATTCACAAACTGCCCTTGGTAAACCTCCTAGTCCTAGGTTTGTTCATCATGATACTGGCAGAAAAATTTCAATGAATTCTGGGCCTCCACCTAGTGTGTTGAGACCTGAACATGCATTACCGAGACCATACAGGGAGGACGACGACGACGAAGGTTACATCATGAGTGCTTGGCAATCATATCCACTCAGACACGGGTATGTACCAGTCTCAGAGCCAACACCGACACCAACGTCGACTCCCCCCAAAAGTGGATTTTCGAAAGTTGGAGGAGGAAAATCGCATATTGATACACCGTATGCGATTATGGATGGAACCGTCAGCGCCTTTTCACCAAGCACGCAGGCGAACAAATCGGGTCAGGTCATTCCCAGTCTACCTATGCACACGTTTGGCAACGGTTCAACGCATACGTTCCCTTCGTTCAAGCAGAATGGAAGTAGGTCGACGTTGCCGAGAGCGAGCTTGTCTACGCCTGGTGCTCCCGCGAAATCGAACGTTTTCTATGAAGATGATGATCCTCCGCCTTCGTTATCGTCTTTGACCAATGTTGCAAGACAGCCGGAATATGGTCAACTGCCTCCTGGAGCCATGTCACCCGCACACGTACGAACGAAATCACAAACGGCGATTATTGAAGACGCAAGCAAGCTTCATGGTCTCGCTGCTTTGACCGGTATTGGCAACCCTGGTCCCAATAGTGCTGGTCCTTCTGGCAACAATAGCAATAACTCACAAAGTTTAGCAGTGAACACTGGTTCCGCTTGGTCACATCCTCCTCCTCAATTTACAGTTACGGGACCTGATGATGACGATGATGACGATGACGACGACGATAGCACAGTCGAACAACAGCCTGCCAAAAAGAAACCTTGGTATCGTATTATCCGGCCAGCGACAGGCCCCTCCTCAGTTCCGCCACTGCCACCATCACAATCAATGGCCGACTCTGAACTTGGCGGTTTGGCAGCTTCGACAAGTAATGCTACTGGTGCACCGAGCGGTGCTGTAGGATCGAGTGGTGATTTGAGTGGGTCTGGGACGGCGGCACAGCAACCTACAAGGTCATTCGTTGTTATTCGGAAACCTCAGCCGTAGTCACTCTAGACGCTACTGATTTCCTATTGCCTCATTCGCCCTCGTCCCTGTGTTTTCTTATTGGTTGTTGGTTTGGGCAGAGTTATCGTTATCTTGCAGTGTCTATCTGATTTAGTGACACATTAGTACCATCTTTCGAAATTTGGGTCAGTCCTGAGGCGCTCTCAATGGCTGTATAGATTTCTATTGTGTCCGGAGGACATCTGACTCTGTAAAATTCAATAGACACGATCTATCTATTTCGATTGGTTTTTCATGGATCTTTCCTTAGCGTATGTTATTGTGAAGCTGACCAAAAATTTCGAATGGATAGCGATAGCGCCCTGCTCCTACTTGCCTTCTGCATATCCATGTTATATCCATGTTTTGATTTCTGTACCAGTTTATCACCTTAGATAGTGTGCTTGGCATCGTTATGCATTCCAATGGATTACATATAAACATTCAACGATTACAAGTTGACGGTTGTGCAGTCCCGAAAGCAATAGTCCCATAAAGTACATTGTATACAATCAGGTGCTAGGATCAGAATCAGGCGATCCACCGACCCAAAATACACGGAAATCTCCTCCGCCCTTCTTCCACCATCCATAGAGCCCCTCCCGTCGTTTTCGCCGTGACATAATCACAGAACTATCACACGAGTCACTTGACGCATTGCTCGACGTCGAATACATGCGTGCGATCCGTGATGAGTCCATTAAACGGTCAATCTGGTCCCAATGTCCACCTGTAGCAAGAAATCCACACTCGCCAATCACGTCGTCCTCTGCACGAACTACTTCCTCGTAGGTCACTTTCCCTTTCCCTTTTCCTCGGCTGATAAAGTTCAGAGACATTTCTTGCACCTCAATACCATCTTCGCCAAACGCCACGATCTGGAGAAATGGTGGTGCATCAGTCAACTCTTCTGAATCACACAAACGAGGTGAAATATGTCGAGGTGAGGATTTCCATGTGATAATAGCAAGCGATGGATACACTGCGTAGTTAGATGGGAGAGGCCATGGTAGAATGTGTGTTTTGTGCCCGCGAGTAAGGAAAATGACATTTCGCGTCACCTCTGTGGGTAACACTCCGCTAACACCTGTGCTCGACCCAGGTACAGGCAGTTCGCACCGAACTGGCAAGATCCACTTAGGCAGCGGGGTATGCTCAAAGGATAGACGTGCTCGGACACGATGTGCGCTCGCCACAACTGTCGGTGAATTGAGGAACTGGCTGCCTTCTACATCCTGGTTCAGAGCGGATACATAACTATCGTCTGGAAGTGCCATTTCTCCCACAGCGGAGTCGACTATTCGAATCCATCCGGCCTTTTTGTCGAAGACAACAAACAGGCTGAGCTGAGGACCATAATTGATGAGCGGTGCCGATGAGCCAGTCGGCGAGCTGCGGGCAATTCCATCACGAACGGTACTAGTGCTCTCTCCACGCCTATGCCAGGCGCCGCTACTGCCTGTCACATCTGACAAGCTTCGAGTAACCTCTTGTACAATTTGCTGAAAGAAAGCTATGTTGCGTGGCTGCATTGGAGTGTAAAATTCCTGTAATGTAAGACCTTAAACAAACGAAGGGCAATTTAGAGGGAAGATGCTTACTTTAACAAATCTGAAGACTCTTTCTCCCTTTGGTACTTCGTATAGTAGGATGTTACACCTAGTTGCAACCGCTAAAAGTTGACTACACCTTCCTAATCGATTCCCTTCAGTCCATATCGCATAAGAAATAACGGGAGTGCCCGCCAGCCGTGAGTTAGGCGTTGCAAGTGGGACAAAATCCATCGCCCACAACAAAGGAAGGTCATCCACAACATCCCAGCTCGAATCATCAATACAGTGTCGGAAGGGAGTAGAGCGCTGTTGATTTAATGGCATCATGTTGGTATCCAAAGAACTGGTCGGCATCGCAGAGCCTAGCATGCTCTGAAAAGAAACTGGACGCTGTTGCTCCGGAGATTTCAGGCCGCGTGTGATACTTGAGATGCTTGCTTGATTCCAGTGCTTTTTGGCGGGCGATGTCTGAATTTTCGAGGTTGGTGATCGGCACATGTCCAACGGAAGGGCACCCTATATGAGATGATGAGAGCGTATGTATTTCAGAGGAGGCAATCCCCAACTTTTCGTGAAATGGTCCACTTGGCTAAGCTAGTTAGACTGAGAAGACTGTACATCCTCAGAGTGCGAATCATCTCCCCGTCTTTTGATCCTGGCAAGCCATACTCTGGGCCGACAAGGGCGAGCACAACGCCTCGTGTATTTCCATCAAGGCCTTCTCCTTGTTCGATAATGGTCATTTGGAATACTCTAAGCACCAATTAGTTTGCGCCTTGTTGAGTTAGTTGGGATGACACACCCTTCTCCTTCCCAGATGGGCCTCACTTGAGCTTCGTCTGGGCTCTTGATGTCAATTCCGCCGGTTTCTGACCATTCTTGCGGAAACATATTAAGGACAGAGAGACCTTCATCATGGCCTATGAGCAATAGTCGCTCAGAATCCAGTGGCAGGATGCATCGTATTTGCGAGGTCGAATGAGGCAAGAAACGAGATCCGAAATGGCTTAACTTCAGATGTGAAGGATGAATTCTCTGACTGATGAACGGTAGTGGCGAGGGTGGCGCCGTAGATCTGGACCGCTTCAGTTCTGGACCTGCATTATCTTGTAAGTTCAATGCACTAGTCTGTATGTGGAGCTCAGGAAGGCCAGAAGTAGGTAAAGTAGGTAATGCGTTTGTCACTATTCGAGGGACACCGCCTTTGGGTGCTCGCTACGAAAGACAATAGTTAGGCTCGTGATGATATAGAAGCAGCGAAAGTGCACTACCGGTCCAGGCTCAAGGTCCCAACCTCGCTCCCTCCTTCTCTGGTATTCCTCCGGCGTTAGATCATTGTATCGTTCAGCAGCTCTGATTTAATATGAGCGTCAATCCCCATGGGCTACGCATATAACCCACTGACCGACCTTTTCTCTATCCAACTTCTCCATCTCCCGAATCTGCAGGATTGATTGTGAGCGTGCGTCAATTCAGTAGGTGATACATGCCTCGAGTTTGGGCCATGCTGTTGTGCAAGATCATCATACGTCGGCAGTTCGCCGCTTCCAGGAGTTGCTTGCTCATCCTGCTCAACATTCTGGGACCTTTCAAACATGTTGGAAGAGAGAGAAAGTAGCGCTGCCGCGCCGTCCAGCCTTTAATTAATCTTCTGAGAGTCGAAGGGGTATATCAGTCAGTCACCTGATATATGCCCCACTCCCGGAAATTGGTCTTGGGCAAGGAGAAACTGAGGAGAAACTGCAGAAATTCTTATTCATGTATTCTAAAAAATCTCCCGTCCAAAGACGAGCTATTAAAGAAAGAGATAATCTTATCACCTCGAATGGTCAAATTCTTCCAAAGAATAAATTACCCTAGCCAATGAGTCGGAAGTAATATGAAAAGTATGATGTTTAATATGTGTCTAGTGAAAGTGAAATGTAAAGCAAGAGTTGGACAAACCAAGGCTAGTACAATTCTATCTATAACGTGCCATGATAGTGGTGTCGACATGTCAATATAGCACCCCTGATTGTCCGAATCCACACGAACCACATTAATCTCTCCCCTAGTCTCGTGATAAGACAGCCAGATAGGAGCCTGTGCATAATGTAGGATTAATTCTTCAGTATCATCAAAGTGATTTTCGTCCGCTTCCGAATCAAATATCCCAATCCTCTAGCGCAAACGCCAGGACACCAAACGCGGAAGCAGCTTCATTTGTACCGCCTGCAAGACTCTCCACGCCTCTCCTGATAAACCTCACCAAACCGTCAAGCTCGGACGAAAATTTATCTAGCCGTTCAGCGATTTCTTCCGGAGATCCAGTCACATTCATTGTTGAGAACGTTTCCGTTTCAATCGTCGGATCCCTAAGTACGGATGGATCCCTGCTGTCGTCATCGACATCGTAATCTGAAGATGATAATTCGTCTTCAGTAAGAGGCTGTGAGAACCCAACAATGTTTCGTCGCTTCCGTCCGTGTCTCTTGCTCCTGTGGCGTCTTCCAATTAAGGAGCGACGAGAGATATCATGCGTTGTCACATCGCCAGTGAATAGGCTAAAGAACTCGCTAAACTGGAGGGACATATCGAGGACAGAAAGGATAGCACGGTGAAGAGCCGACGTCTGAAGAACATTGCAATGAATTAGATCCAGAAGCATGACCTCAATATCAAATTCACATTTTTCGTCAAAAGGGAACGCTCTTGGATTTTATTGAGACTAATGGGGTATAAACAAAAAAATAAGTGGCTGCGGTATCGGACTCACTGGTCATCATGTTGCTGGATCATGTCGTCAAAAGACTGGGCTTCCCGGAGCTTTTCATGGAACTTGGTGACTTGGACATGAACAACCTTGAAAACCGGATCAGCATGAGAGACCTTGCCAGTAATCACAGGCTCACATAAGTGATTAGAAAGTTCAACAATGTACTTTGCAATCAAAGCGAGTCAATCAACCTCTACAAACCGTCTCGTGATGAAACACTCACTTTATAATCCAACTGAGACGACTCCTTATGGCATAAAAGACTTTCAGGCCTCCCGCAGAATCCTTTCTTGGATCTCCTCTCACAAGAATCCTCTCTAATATGCTCTTTGCCCTTTTGATCTGGAGCAAAAACACAAATACTTCACTGTATATCATCACAACACTCGGCCTGAAGATATATATCAGTGGGAAGGGCACAGCATACTCAATGGATAACCCGTCAATGGCCTTGACAGTGCGATAGATTGTCCTTTCTTTGTCTTTTCCACCACGGTAGGAAAATCGTACGAGAGAAGGTTGTATCCATTCTTGAGCGCCTGCATTGATGTTGGCTTTAACAACATCAACAAATGCCGAATTAAGGAAGTGGAAATCACTCCATGATTGGTTGTTGTCCATCTAAAGCAAACATCATTTGAGAATGCGCATGCCATGGCCTGACAAACTAACTTTGTTGAAAACAACATCAATGAAGTGACTCATTGCATCACCTCTACGCATGAGCATCAGGTCCTCAAGTGCCTCCAGATGTTTCCATAATCTGCACTCGCCCACAAGGATCTTCGTCAGCGAAACCCCGACCATCTGACAATGGGGTAGAAGTCGTTCATAAACGAGCCTCGACAAAGTATCAATGGATACTGAGAACAAGCCCCCAGGGTTCCTGGAAGAATTCCCTTCAGCATTCTCCACGGCAACTAATTCCTTGAAGCTCTGCCAATGGCTGTCTCCAAATACATCCACATCGGACCCCAGGGCACGTATCAGGCCCACAGCTTTTCCAGTGCGTAAAATCATCTCCGCAACATGTTCCAAGAACATGGGTATCGCTTTCTGTTTTCGTGCAGGGCCATCATGACTATCCTCTGATTCAGCACCTTTTCTCAAGCCATAAGCCTCTCGCCAAAATTGAAAATCTAACAACCCAAGGAAAGCATCTCCGCCAAAGTTGATGATCTTTTCTTCAATGAGGAACTCGTCATCCAGCTCTTCCGCTGGCGAAATTCGCCTCTTTAAGCTAGCAGTTGCTGACCTGGATAGTCCTGAACCCATCCCATCCTTCAGCCACCTCCCACACATTCCCCACACTGGTTCGGCTGTCTTCACAAAAACCCTCATCAGCCTTCCACTCGTCTTCACCTCTTCCCTCTCTAGATGTGCTTGGACACTCGAGAATAAAACATCCAACAACCTCGAGGTGACTATTGCAGGCACACGAACTTCAGTACCAACATACGAGATTTTAAACTCTGAAGATGAGGATAGGGATGTAGACATTACATCTTTGACTATCCACAGTAAGACAGGAAAGGTGTGCTCGAAAGTGTCGGACAGACATTTGGATAGGTGCAAGAGGCTAGCTATAACATCTGCACTGGCGATTTTGATTGAAGGAGACGAAATGTATACACTGCACATTGCTGCTTCCTGGTCTGCGCACCAATTATCGAAGGCGCGTATTTCGATGTCAATGGCATCAGCAAATGCTTCAACTGTCCGTGTAAGATTCCTGGACTGGCGTCCATGTGAATTGGAGTTCAACGAATAGTCTCGTTTACATGAAAGTGCGAAAACAGAAGATCGGAAGTGTCTTAAGTGTTCTAGTGTTGTTGCTACCTGTGCGAGAGATGACAGGATTGCGTCTTGTGATGTGAAGGTGAAATGGGCGAGAATTGGAGTCTCATGTGTTGTCTGTGAGGTATTAACTATGATTATATGAAGAGTAAGACTCGACTTACCGTGAAAGAGTCACCCTTCCAAGTTAAGACGATATTTCTTCTACCTTGAAGAGCCATAAGGACCTCCCTGACCATATCCTCTTCACGCATGTAACGCTAACAGATGGTCAAATTTTGGACCTAAGGCTCCCGAGTGATGCTACAAACCGTTTTCTGAAGTAATGCCTGCGCAGCAGCAAGTTCACCCTGGCTGCGTGCAAGGACATCGGAAAATGCAGGCCCTAGCAAATACCACTATTTGGTTTCTGTGAGTGCAGATGTCTACAGATAACTTACCGAGTGTCGAAGGATCACCGATATCGAATCGTCTACTAGGTTGAAAGTAACCCTTCCAGTCTCTCCGCCAATACTGCATTTCTAGTAGATCTTCATACTCTCTTCTATGAACATGAGTATGTGAGCAGACGTTAGATCCTGGTATGACCTTCCCCACTATAGGAACACCCTCATTCTCATGCTGCCCGCTAACCTCCTGATCGCTATGTCGCCGTCGCCCATCATAACTGAGCGACAGTATTGGACTAGCATCCTCAAAATTAGAACTGAAGGGCGACAGTGAAGGCGTGCTGTCCCAGTCTTGCTCATCTACTGGTTTGAGATCAAAAATGCCTTCCCAGTGTTCGCCTTCGAAGGGCTCTTCGGCAAGAATATCTTTCCAAGTTAACGTCGGGGTCAACGGTTGAGGATCTCTGGCCTCGCCAAGAAAACACTCCGCATGAGCAACAGTAGAGGCTGTCGGAGGTTGTGATAAACTGATCTGGAATTTTATTCAGATCGATCCCTCTTCAGAGGGGCGCAAGACGTACAAGAAATTGTACATGGTCTGGAAAATTTGTTGGCTAAATGTAAAGGTAATCTGTAACCACAAATCGACCAAAAGCTGTGCACCAAATACCTGGATATCATGGTCAAGGTCTTTATCTCTGGCCTCGATATGACTCTTCAGCTTGCTGAACGCAACCAATAGACCTTCAGACACCGCATCTTTCATCGTGATACGAGCCTTCTGCGCATGGCTGATGTGTTGTTAATAATTCACCAAAATTAAAACTGATATATAGGCACCCCTTGATTTGCTGTTCAACATATCTCATATCGACACTCACAGCACCCTTATTTAATGTGGCTGTCTCCAAACGCCTTACAACATAATCTGTGAGTTTCTGGAATTCTTGGGAATCATTGCCTCTTTTGAGCCCAGTTACTTGGGTAACGACCGTGGGCGCAAATTGATTCACGCGTGATTTTGTGAGCCGGCTGCGAGTACGTTGAGAAAATCGCGACTGAGGCCTCCCAGAGCTGGTAGAGACCAGTCGAGCCGATGAAGCACTTGACCGAAGACCTTGACGATGAGATGTACTCGACGAGGGGCGCGATACAGGATGCCTTGAGAGACTAGAAGAGGGCCTGGAGAGGCTGGAGGAAGGTCTTGAGTGAGGCGGAGTGGTCATCAAATGTTGGTAATTGCATCAATTCGGATTTTGCGCCTCATCCACGTGTTATCAGTTCATTAACCTACACGTATATTGCTATTGTCGTTCGATTGCTCAGTGAAAAGAAAGTAAAAGGAATTGCAGCAAGTCACACGCTGTTTGGCACTACATACAGCCACACAGTACAAGGCATCCCGTCTTTTGTTCAAGCCTCCATTGTTCTGTCAGCTATAAATGGCACCACAACTTCTTGGGTCTCCTACCACAGCAGTCCCTTGAACCGCTGTCAAACGCTCTTTTGCCTCAGGTAGCTGGTCTCCTGAACTACTAAACATCCAACTTGGGTTTCAGCGTCATGACAATGTTACGATTCATCATTCTCTGCGCTGCTATTACTCTCAATTTACCGCTAACGTTGGCTCATTCGTGTATGCCTTGTTTTTTCCACTTTGCAAAAACTGATTAATCCACCCCAGCTATCTGGCATCCCAGTATGTGGGGTTTCAATGTTACCCAGAACACTTTCCCCTACGATAACAGACCTGTTGCGCCACTGCGCAACATGTCGTTCCAAGAGTGGTGGTTCCACGATCACCTCTCATACCCACCCAACCCGGGAGATTTCTTCGAGCTCCCCGCCGGTGGAAATGCCACTGCCGAAATTGCTTGCACCAAGGATGCTACTTCTTACTGGAATATTGCCCCTGACGGTGGTCGCAATACTCAGGACAACGACAATCCCTGTCCAGGCTCTCCCACTTTGACGTACCATACCACCGGTATCGACGACGTGAAAGGATGTGCTCTAGGTATCGCGTACAAAGCCAACGTCAGTGACGTGAAACCCCAAGATTTCACAATCTTCAGTGTCAATCAGACATGTGTATGGACAAGGTTTACGGAATTCCAAGTTCCTCGAAGGATGCCAGCTTGTCCTGAAGGTGGTTGCATCTGTGCCTTCTTCTGGATACACTCAGCTGATGCTGGGGGTGAAGAAAGTGAGTTTTAAACCACGGGATTATATTTATCGATATCTGATTTCCATAGACTACATGAATGGCTTCCGATGCAACGTCACCAATGTCACCTCTACTACACTACTTGCTGAACCCAAGATTCCTCGTCGCTGTGGTCCAGATCCTGAGAACAATAGGGAGTTCGCTGCTGTTCAAAACTGCACTTATGGCGCCAAGCAGCCATTTTACTGGCTTAATGAAAACAGTAATGTCTTCGAGGGCGACCACGCGCCGCCTGTTTACAATGACTTATACAATTTTGCCGATGGTTCCCAGGATGATATATTCGAGGACTCGTACGTCAGTAAGCCAGCACCTGGTATTGCTGCGGCACTGCCAGTGTTTGCAAACGTAGGAATCAGGGGATATGTGGACTTCAGTGAGGCTGTTCATGATTCTTCTTCGACTCCGTCCAAACCACACGATAGTTGGGGTCCAGTTTCTGAAGCGGAATCTTGGGAAGGAGACCCTAGACTATTCAGGCGATATGTGCCACGGGCTATGGCTTGGTCCAGACGACGGTGACATGACTCAAAGGTCATGTATCATTCGAGACCCCTAACTGCTTCAAGAACTGGCAAGGAATTATCGGAACCACGAATGTAGCTCCACAGTGCTCTCGGACGATAAAACCATATGTAGTGTGCCTGAACGAATGCTATGCTATAACAATATAGTACAATGACCGATGAGAACTGAAGACGCCTAAACAACAGCACAAGCAAAGTTATATTAGGCTGACCCTTGTTCGAACCAGCCCTCCGCGCCAATTATGCATTCCAGCTGAACGGTTATGTGACCAGTCACCCTGCATCCTAGCAAATGCAGACTGGATATGCTCAGTCATCAAAGCCTTTCGATCTTCTAGTGGTGGCAAGAAAAGTGAATTGGCTGGCATGGTGTACTCTGCATCATCGTCTGGTGAGCCTTCTCGACGCCGTTTCTCAGCTCCCCCACCAAGTCCGTTATGTTTGCGTTTACCGAGGACTGGTGAGGAGTATTCTTCACGTAGGTAAGATTCCTCCAAGGATTTCTTGACAGCTAATCCAGCAAGCGTGAGGGAACGGACCATTTCGAAGGCAAGGAAGCCGACGATATCTACTGTGTCATCGTTTGCCTTGAGATCCAGTTGTGGAGGAAGATTGAGAAATTCACGAAACCGCTTTGCTGAAAGGGAAAAAAATTACTCCACGAATGAAAGATACAGATAAAAGTTCTCACCTTTGCGATAAGTGAAAGAAGCTTGCCGGCAGTCAGAATAGTGCTGGTACTCCTCCCGAGTCATTTGTCGTGTTGCATCATCAGCTTCCTAAAGTACTAATCAACCAAGTTGAAACAGGAGGACCTATGAGGCTCACTTTAAGACGCTGCACTGAAGCCTCATGAGCTTCAATATCATCTTCGTCCTCCTCATCATCGGATTGATGGCCATTCTGTCTGAGAGCTTCAGAGTACACGGTCATGATTTCCCAGGGAAGTTTAATTGTGATTTTCTGTGCTTTCGCAGTCAGTTTATCTATAGGCACCTCGTCAAAAATAATCCACAAAGGCGAAAGGATACATACCATCAGCACCATCTTCTAGAGCCTCGACTTCAACTCCACCTCCACCATCACCCCCACTATCTTTTGCATGTTTCCGGACGTCCTTCCAGGAAAGATAGGTTCTTAACCGGTTGACCTTGCTTCTGTCGTGTCTAATGAGAAAGATGAGATCCTCTGCTGAAAGATAACGTGCGCCGCGCCGAGTTGCTAGCGCTCGTGCTTGAACAATCTAAACCAAGAGAGCTGTTGAACAAATGGCCCTCGGTCAGCCACAGCTAGGCGCACTAGTTCTATGAGTTGGCTCCTGACAATGTCCTCAACAAGATTGACAGTCTCTGGTATCGGCTCTTGGACTTCACCAAAGACGAACATCTGTGAGTATAATAAACATATGTACTTATATGATGATTATTGAGAGGAAGAACCATCTGGGATATTTCCTGGGTGTATTTGTATTCTTTAGTGACTGTATTGGAATTACCGCTTGCATCACCCAGTTTCTTGCTCGTAGTCATGGGAATATGAGCAACACTTGAAGTGATAACCGTGATGTCCTCACGTGATTTTAAACTCCGCCGCGAACTATATAAACGCGAACTCTTTTTCGCGTCGCACTCCTCATATGTCTGCTTTTGCTCTTCGTCGCCTGGCTAACACCACTAGGAGTCGGCCATGGCAACTCAGAAGATTACAGATGGTGTGGCAGCCTACGTTTCTGAGATTCAATTCGACAACCCCATCCTCAAAGTCTAATGACGGTGCTGAAGCGAAAAGCGCAACTGAGATCCCCTCCGCTTCCATGGAAGTTTCAGGGAATGGTGTTACTGATTGGTCAAAGAGTTATCACGGGCTTTCGGTTGAACCATTTTCTGACCATATTCGGCAAATTTTGCAAACTCCTGTAGATCCTTTAGACGTCGAGTGCAAACCAGGTATGTCACTTTTTCTCGGGTCATGCTTAGGAACTCAATTTGGTAGATGGTCTCATTTATCTTCCTGAGATTAAATATCGTCGAATTTTGAACAAAGCGTTCGGTCCGGGTGGATGGGGGCTAGCTCCTCGAAGCGAGACTAACGTCAGCCCCAAAATTGTCAGTCGGGAGTACGCACTCGTTTGTCTCGGAAGGTTCGTTACTTTAGAATTTTCTTCAATACATCCACCCAAAAGAAGCCAGACTTGTTGCTGTCGCTCGTGGAGAGCAGGAATACTTTGACCCTTCCGGAATTCCTACTGCAACTGAGGCGTGCAAGAGTAATGCATTGATGAGGTGCTGTAAGGATCTAGGTGTTGCGAGTGAGCTCTGGTCAGTGATACTGTAACGCTGGATTTTACGTGCTTTGCTCAAACTGTTGTTTAGGGATCCACGTTTCATCCGTGAATTCAAGGCCAAATATTGCATAGAAGTATTTGCAGAACACGTCCCGACAAAGAAGAAGTCCGTACTGTGATGCTTGTTCATATGATCTCGAGAGCTGACAGTGACTTTTATAGGAGAAAGCTCTGGCGGCGAAAAGACCAGGGCAAATTTGAATATCCCTACCAGGAATAATTTGCTGCTGACTGTTTTCCTACCTATCTGAATTCCATCACGTGTTATCCCCACTTATTTCATGTCCGAAAGCTTCGTGGTCGATTAGTGTGGCACCACTTTCTTATGTCCTGGCTGCACACAGTCATGAAGGCATTGGTGCTTTTTCTGCCGACAATACATAGATATTTGTTTTCTATACATACAATATTTAGAGATTCTAGACCACAACAATTAGAAAAGAAAAGAAGCAGCTATGTCAACATTTCCTCTTGCAGCTTCCAGCGCTTTAATGGCATGCTCTCTTGATACACCCAACCCCATCAACATCTGTATAGAGCTCTCAGGGAAGTGATTTGAACTCGTCGGCTGAGTGGGAAACCTGGTTCCAGGAACAGAGCCAAGAGCTTGTCCAGTGCCTGGAAAACCTCCACCGGTGGGTAGATGATCTTGAATGCTACTACCTGCTGTATTTGAAGATGACTCGGAACCGGGAGAGACTTCATGGAAACGCGCTTTATCGGGTAATTCGTGCTCAGAAAGGAATTGAACCTCGCGGCCTTGGATACGAAGTACACCTTTCTGAAGATCGATACATGCTTGGTGTGTCTTCAGCATATCCAAACCAAAGAGAAGATCAACATCTCGACCCTGGTAGGAGGATCCATACGTGAGATGGTAGGCGACGGTTCAAGATGTGACCCACATACTTCCATAATTGTGAAGGAGCATGGTAGATAGAGGTCAGCCAATTTGAGCTGCGCGCTGTGGACTCGGCCGAGAATTTTGGCTGTTCCAACTCCGCGTGCAACACCAGAAAATCTTTTGTCGACGAGACGCATAATTCTAGAAATGGAAAGAAAGAAATAGAGATATGCAAAACCAATGATAGAACATACCCACACGCCTCTGCACACTCCGGACTCACTGAGATACGATGATCAAGACAGATGACCAGCCAAGTTGAAGGAATCCTCTGATTGTTTGCTGGGCACCGCTATCCACGAACGCCTTGACGGAATATGAATTGACTTCGACAGGAATGCTTCAATGGCATTGACTTTAACTTCTGAACAAAAAGACAGCAAGACACAACTCACTAGAGCATCGTAACCCTTCCGAAGCTTTCAGGAGAGAATTCAAGCGCATGTTCCATGTTCTCTAACACAGCCTGTTGCCGGATATGTTCCTCTATTTTTTGTTGTGCATCAATATCGAATGGATCAAGATTCAAGCGTTCGATTTCCCGTTGACGTTGCATTTCTGCTTCTTGTTGACGTTCTGCCGTTTGACGAAGGAGTTGAGCAAACCGCGGAGCGTTTGATTGTGCAGCCTCTGCTAATTCCGGTTGTACCTACCATCCAATGGATCTCCGTGAATATCCCTGGGGAGTGCGAACGGGGACAGACCTGTTGAAGTTGGTTTATGAGATCTGGGTTCCCTAACAGTTGCAATCGCATCATCTCGGCGTCTTGCTCAATAGTCCTGGTTGAGCAGACGAGATTCAATAACAATCATCAATGAATAAGATGTAAATCAGATAGTATCGACACACCTTCCGCCCACGTTCGCGCCTTTCCGACGCAGAACAAGCATTGCATCGTCAGGGATACCATATTCCTGCATTGTCTTCTTGGGATCTGTGAGTTCCCTGTCTCCATAATGTATCCCCTGTTCAGATACTGGCACTCCTGACTGAAGATCCGATCATACCATCGAGTATTTCGTGCGATCAGATAGAAGATAAATAAGCGTGAACGTGAATGCGTTAGTCGAAAGCTACACGGTTAGATGAAGAAGAGGAACTCGCCTCAGCCTCGAGCAAGGCCATGACGTTCTCGAGCTCCATCTCAGGGTCTATCTCGACGGTAAACGTTTGACCAAAATCATTGGCAAATGTTAACCTCATTTTGAATTTTTCTGAAAACCGTATCAATTGCGAGATGTGCCTAAGCAAGGTGCTGAAAGATATGAATATGGGAGGGAGTTTCGAGAATTCTGAAAAAACAGAGCGTTGATAAAACGAGTTTGTGCTGAGTTTGTGCTATCGTTCGATCGATCGATTTCTCGCAAATCAGACCCAGGTAAATCGGGTCCTTGTATGATATGCGAGCAGTGTGAAATAGTGTGACCGAGGATGAATTACCATCAAAGATCATAACCATTGATCTCTAACTGCTCAATGATATATTGAACAATTTGAAGTGGGATACAAAGCCCATCTCACCCAAGTCTAATATACTCATGCCAGATTATCAGAAAATTCATCGTCAGCCTACTTGATAATCCATCCCTGATATACGCTGTTCATGATAGCTATACAAATCACTCGATCGTAAGTGGTATTAGGTATCTCAATGGGGTCTGAGGGTGTTGGTACTAGCCCGGCTGCGTGATGTCGGGTGAGTGAACCTAAATCTAGACATCAACGTTCCTGAAGGGCAAAAGCCAATTAACATACAGCCGTGAGGTTCCTAGAGTGCTCCGCATGTTCGTGGTATTAGACATAAGTGCACTCTCAAGCGCGGATGTTGACAAACTTGAATCTACGATTGCCGGTTCAAATACCAATACTCAAAGTTCTACAAAAGAGAAACTGGCTCACCACTCAAGTCACTGAAACTCGAAGTCTCAGAATGACCACTTCCATGATCACCAGCCAACTGGTTATATCTTCTATTATGCGAGTGGCTCATAGCGCCCCTTAAGGAAACAGCTGCAGGACTAACGGAATTCGTAGCTGACGTACGACGGCCGAAATGCATAGGTGACTGTGGTTGCGAATCCGTTGCTGGGGACGGAATTTCTGAAATTGAACCTTGTGGAGAGCTCATACTCGAAAGACTTTGGTTGTCACTCCGACTTGACAGCGAATCACCTCTGGAGCTGTTGGTAGCGGAATTCGCGTTGGATGAGCTAGGTGAATTACCGCCATGTCCTTGATCAATGCTACGTTTGGATTTATGTGTGCGAACAAGCCCAAGCGTATCGCTCGTTATGAGCCGTGACAATTGCTCGAGTTTTTTATTAAGGGTTTCTTGTTCTTCTGCCTTACGTTCGGCTTCTTCCTCTTTCAGCGCCGCTTCCTCGTCCTCTGAAAAACTGTCCGAGTCTTCAGACAACGGGGACTGCAGATGGAGGGAAACTGGTTGTTGTTTGGGACCCTGAACAGTTATTGTGGAAGACGATACAGTTTTCTGTGGTCTCCGAGCATTGCTAACCAGTGAATTAAGTCGCACTCGAACATTCCGGGGAGTGAGGTTGGAAGCGGATACTCCTGAACTAGAAATACCAGTTCGAATGGTCAACGAAGGCCGCTCGACTTGTGTTATTGCTTCAAATTTCGGATCTGCAGCTGTTGCAGAAGGACTTAAAGCGCCCTGAATGTCCTTGAGACCACGGATATCTTCCTGGAATCTGGCATTAATGCGGTAAAGCAGATATGGCAATGGAACTTCAAGATGAGCCGCCAGTCCTTTCCCTGTGTCTCCACGTTACGCCAGTCAATTCGAACGCGGTTGTGAGACGCACAATCGGCACCTCCACTGTCACTTGAGCGCGATTTCTCTATGACACGCCACAGAATATCAGCCTTTTCCGGTGTCCATTCTATCTGAAGATATAAATTTATTGGTGAGTGAAATTGGAAAGTAAGCGTTACACACGCGCGGCGGATCTGGTTCAGCATTTTCGGACCTGTCCCAGGGCAAACGTACCACGACACGGACAGAGGGTGTGTTTGAAGGCATGACAGTTGAGGCCAAGGTTGTCAGGGCCGCAAGCCGATCTCATTCCGAACGGTCATTAGACTCCAAAGTTGTTTGTTCGTATGTCTCATTCTCCTTCACCCCCAGATAACGCGGACAAAGACTATGCACAAGAAGTCCGTGAGTTCGTTGCAGAGCTCTACCAGCGCCCAGGATGCGAGGCAGTTGCTTCCGAGATAGAGGGTGAGGATGCAGGAAACTATTGGTGTGTTAGTGCCAGGGCGTTGAGACTAGACATACACTAGTTCTACAGTCTATCTATGATGGGGATGCAATACGCATTTGGCACCCAATGTCAGATGGCAACGGTAGCAACAACCCAAAGATCATCCGATATACCTTGACGCTACAGTGAGCTAAATCCTCTTCTGATCCTCTGGGCAACTGATAACAAATATATAGTCTGCCTTCTTACGACGCCATTGCCATTAGAATTTTGGTTTCTCTCCCTGCCACATATCCTGTGTCCTCTCCACCACAATTGCAACTCCTCTCACGATACATTGGCGCCTTCGGAGCGGATGCGGGCCTTTTTGGGTCAATACTTCGTACATTCATTTCTACCAATGGCGTCGAGTTCATACCGGAAACCATCTGCGTGTTTGACGGTATACAGAATGCCTTGGAACAGTGTAATATGTGGTATCAAGAACGGTTGAGCGAAGAGAAAGCGAAAGAGATCATCCGAGGAGAAGAGAAGGAAATTCGTGGGGCGCGAGTGGAGTCTAACGTTAGCTCTGGTTCAAATGATCCCCCCGAGCACATGGACGGGGACATAAGACCGCAGAACGAAATGCCACCTGGAATACACTTCTTCACCGCCGAACCGATCATCGACAGAAAGAGCACCTTTATTGGACGGGCATGTCGAATATCTGACCCTTCTGAGGTACGACCACTTCGCATGGCGACAAATTCTGGTTCAAAGCATACCGAATAGGTGCCACAACTTCTTACATATCTGACGTCCGACAGGCGAATCGCCCGGGCTGCTCACCCCGTCATCAATGCATGGCGCTGTCAAGTCGGTACAGTACTCCACCAGGGTAAGTACCATGTTTTCCTCACGACATCCGCTCATGAGTATATCACTAGATAATGATGATGATGGGGAGACAGCCGCGGGCAATCGTCTTGCACATCTACTACAGATCCTGGTTAGTCTCACTTATCGATCTCGGTGCCATGCTGACTGTCATGCAGGAGGTCAATAATGTACTGGTAGTTGTATCACGATATTTCGGAGGTATCCACCTTGGTGCAGATCGCTTCAAACATATCAACCAAGCTGCACGTAGTGCACTTGAACTTGGTGGGTTTTTAGATTTGGGAGGTGATAAGAAAAGTCGAGGAATGAAGAAGGCACTGTATCACTGATTGGATGTATCGTAGTGTAGCCACTACCGGCAAGTGCGGGCCGGGCGTGGGAGAGCCGAAGAGATTAAGATTCGTGGGGTTCGTTGCAGCGATGGGATTATGAGATCGTCCTTTTTCTCTTTGCGGCCGCTATATATTCCCAGGTCTTCCTCAGCTCTCCGTCCCCACTTTTTCTTCCGTATGGCCAGCTCTCACCCACAATTCGTATGTTCTCTCCTCGTTCGTATACTCTCATTCACCTTGCTTCAGCACGGTTTCCAAGACCCTTCCCTCGTCAAGTTCCAAGGATACATCAATGGACAATGGGTCAATGCGAAGAGTGGAGAGACAATCAGTGTTACTAGTTTGTCTCCTTCCGTACGCCTCGCGGCGCCGTAGCGCTGACTTCCTGTCTCTTTTGCAGACCCCGCAACGAACGAGGAACTAGGAACAATTCCAGACATGGGTTTAGCAGAAACCAAGGAAGCTATTCAGGCCGCAGCTGCGGCATTTCTATCCTGGAGCAGGACAACTCCGAAGGTGCCTTTGCAAGCTGGTTTCTTTCTGGGCACTCCACGCTGAGTGGAATCAACCACAGCACCGTCACGATATTCTTCTTAGATTCTTCCAACTAATGCAGCAGCATCATGAGGACCTTGGTCGTCTTATCGTGGGTCTGCTTCGTCAAATCACCTGACGTCATTGATGAAGCTATTTCTCTAGACACTCGAAAATGGCAAACCTTTGACAGATGGAAAGGTAGAGTACAATCACTCATGACTATTTTGTCTGAGATACGAAGGGTTGCCATCGCAGGGTGAGAATGCTTACAGTGCTTCTTTCCTCGAGGTGGGCCGTTTGCGTTCAAATTTAGTAATGTGTACCCTTTGACCTGTACCGAAATAGTGGTTTGGTGGGTTTGAAGAGCCGCTTTTACAAACCATAATCTCACGTCAGTGTAGCCGAGGAGGCAGTACGCACATACGGAGGTAAACACGATCTAGTTTCCTTGTTGTGCGCTCTGTTCATCTTCTTATCCCAGAACACATTCCTAGTTCCCTCCCTGGTTCAAGAAACATAGTCGTCAAGCAGCCAATAGGCGTTGTGTGAATGCCTATTTTTGTTCAACCATCCCATAGGTCATTCATTTTTGGAGTTCAGGTCAATTTTTACTCCATGGAATTTTCCTTCGGCGATGATTACGCGAAAGCTTGGTGCAGCTCTCGCCGCAGGTTGTACCGTGGTTATTAAGCCTCCTCCGGAAACACCTTTTTCTTCTTTGGCACTGGCTGAGGTGTGTCGTCATCCAATTGCAATCGATTCATTATTGATTGCCTTCGAAGCTCGGTCGAAGAGCCGGGATACCTGATGGTGTCGTCAATGTTGTTCCAACATTCAAATATGTCTCAGAGGTCGGCAGAGAAATGTGCCAGAATAAGATTGTGAAGAAAGTCAGCTTCACTGGGTCAACGAATGTTGCCAAATTGCTCTATGGTCTCTCCTCAACAACTCTGAAGAAGCAAGTCGATGTCTTTTCTGTGGTTCATTTGGGCAGAAGTTGATATTATCGTCAGGGTGTCTTTGGAAGCTGGCGGAAATGCCCCTTTTATTGTCTTCGATGATGCGAACATCGATGAAGCCGTTGAAGGTAAGTTATTATAACCACAGATGATTCTATCCCGTCTTGACATGATCTACAAGCTGCTCTCGTTTGCAAATTCCGTAGTAGCGGTCAAACTTGTGTTTGTGCTAACAGGATCTTCGTCCAATCTTCTATATATGCAGATTTTGCCTCACGTCTTGCCGACCGCGTTACTAAATTCAAAATCGGTAATGGTCTTGAGGAGGGAGTGTAAGTGCCCTTGTTTTTAGTCGTACTCCCATTTCTCTTATCCATATACAGCACTCACGGTCCCCTTATCCACACACGTGCAGTTGAAAAAGTTATCAGGCACGTTGAAGATGCCGTGAGCAAGGGTGCTCAGATTCTCGTCGGTGGGAAGCACATCCCCAACACATCTTTCTTCTACCCCACCGTCCTCTCCGACGTGTCCAGCGAAGCCGTTCTCAACAATGAAGAGACCTTTGGTCCAGTTGCAGCGCTTATTAAATTCGGGACTGAAGAAGAGGTCATTAAACTGGCCAACAGCACCGATGTTGGACTTGCTGGGTATCTCTTCTCAAGGGACGTCGGTCGAGTGTGGAGAGTTGCTGAGAGACTTGAGGTTGGTATGGTCGGGACAAACATCGGTTTTCTCTCGCAGGCCGTCATCCCGTTTGGTGGTGTCAAGGAGAGCGGACTTGGTAGGGAAGGCTCACATGGCATTGAAGAATACATGAACACCAAACTGATTGTGTTTGGCGGGCTTGGGGCATAATGGCAAGCTGGTTTGTATACCAATCACCGTGTATTCTCCTAGAAGGTTGCGGTTGTACCTGGTAGGGTCTGTGCATGTCTATTATCACAAATACAGACACTTCATCTGATTGTTGCTCTCGGGAAAGTTCATTCTCCTGTTCGTTATCAAATGGTTTCTCTGCCCGCGCATTGTGCCTACAACGAAGCGTCCGTTGTCCCAGTTGAAAGATAAATATGATGAGTAGGATTGATCTATTCCAAACAGCACTGTGGTATGTGAATGTTACATATTATATTAGGTAAGACCATTCGATAATGCACACATTATTCCTATCATCTTTTCCCTTTGCCTTTCCTTGGTGTACGAGGAGGGTTGACAGTCGCAGTACTCGAAGCGGAAGGTTTGTCTTTGGGCTCTGACATCGCCTTGACGGCAGGACTAGTCACTGTCATGGGTCCAGATATAGACTTGGTTGTAGAGACAAGTGCATCTGATACAGCGGGTTTCGACACAGGCCGCTTCTTTGAAGGACGGTGTAAGAAATTGATGAGGATGGAGCCAATGCCTCCAGTAATAATAAAGAGAATCCAACGAGGGACAAGTATTGTGATGTCATATAACTTCCTGATATATGTGGCAAAAACGTGCATGATCCATTCACTGGAGAAAGCGTCAGAAACAAAGGAGCACCACATGGCGAAGTGAGTATACCGGTCGCCTCCAGGAGCGTATCGTGATTTCCATGCGGGAGTCTTTTTCCACCCTTCATTCAGGAGGAATTCACGGAGCGCATGGTCACGCAGGTGTAACTGATAGGGTCTGTAGAACCGCAGGCTATTTCCACGATCTGTTATCACGACGAGGTAGGGTGCCCTAGGACAATCAACTTGTGAGCGAGTACGTTGTAACACAGACGCACTGCCAGACGTTCCACTTTGTTGTGAGGTAGGTGACATTCAGATAGTCGATACGGCCCCATCGGATATTTGGTAGGTCATTCCCATGGAGGGTCTCATTATAAGCAGAGTCAAACGCTTGGTCCATGTACTTTGATATACCATCCTGCTGAGCAGCAGTCACGGAACTAGCCACGCATTAGTAATTGTTGAGAGCACAGTTAGCTAAGAACCAAAGCTACATAACTACTATCCAAACACGGTCCTTTTCCTGTTCTTCTGTGAGTGACTCACGAACAACGAGCTCCTGGAAATTATCGTCTGTGATAAGCGTAATCCGCTCGTCCCAGAGATGGGCTTTGGTCAAGACGATGCGCTCTGTGATATTCACCCCAAAATATTCAAAAAGCGAGGCTACAGGTGACAATGTAAGAAGAGTATTAACACTGAACAGTTCCGAAAGGCTTGAGGGTACAAATGAGGTGCCTGGCTGCTCAGCTCCGGGAGTATAAACTGGTACTGGGGTGTCCTGAGTGATGTAAGCTGGATGACCAGGCTGCCAACCCCGAGACAAGTACTGTGCAGAGATGAGGGGAACGAGGGCAAGGAAAGGGAGAAGATGCATGGTAGTATGTGCCATGTACCAAGGATAGAACAGGTGGCGTGACCTTATTTATCTTGATTTCTGCCACTTGGCTGCCATTCCAATGCTATCTCTCCTCTGCTTCCTATCCTTCCTCCACCATGCTCTTGCAGCACCAGAAAACAGTGAGTCGAACACTGGTCCACCGCGTGTATATCATATCGCTGATCTTTTATCCGAAGCACCTTCCGCAGCGTCCTTCTATGTGCCGTCGATACCGGGCATTCACCAGGACCCAGATCGACCATTGACACTATATGCCGGCCATCTTTCCTCGGAGTACAATCTTACGCTGCTGAACTCAAATCAAGTTACCCCACATCTTTTCTTCATCCTCGTCAAAAACCGACGCACAGCAGACAAGGAGCGAATTGTCTTCTGGTTTAATGCAAGTCCCCCTTTGGTCAAAACATATCTTTCCTTACCTTACCAATCTCCTTCAGGGAGGACCTGGGTGCTCATCATTCGATGGTCTCATGATGGAGGTTGGCCCATGGCGAACAGATGGAAAAGGCGGATTCCAGGTCCAGGAAGGTGGATGGGAAGAGTATACCACGATGGTTTTTGGTCCGCTCACCTCTCCTCTTTTTCAAACGTGTAATTCATGACTTGGTGCAGTTGACCAACCTGCAGGCACAGGGTTCTCTTACACGAGCACAGACCGCTATGTCCACTTGATGGACGAAGTGATTATCTCCCGTCCTCGTGCTGCTTTACGGTCTCTCATCTCATGTAATTCAGGCACAGAAACAGTTCCTCCAGTTCCTCCAACAGTTCTATAGTGTGTTTCCCGAGTACAAACGGATGGATGTAGGCATTAAGATTTCTATTACTGATTGAATGTATTAACTCTTCTCAGACCTATTTTGCTGGTGAAAGTTTCGCTGGACAGTGGATACCTTATTTTGGTGTGTTGTCCTCTTTCCTAGCTATTAAAGCACAGTTCCATTTTTACTTGTCGACACAGCTGATGCCGCATTATCCTCCAACCTTGATGTTCCTCTGAAAGGAATCGCTATCGGCAATGGCTGGATAGACCCCAAAAATCAATACCCATCCTATCTTGACTACTCAGTCAAGATGGGTATCCTTCAGGAAAACTCAGTGGTACGTGGCGCGTTGTTGTTGGCTGTCACCGCCTACTACAACACCAGATCAATTTTTTCCATCCATGTTGATAAAAATAGCCTTGGAAGGAAGCCAAAAAAGCCACAGACAAATGTGTAGAGGCAATTGCAAGAGATCCCGATCTCATGGTGATTGACGAATGCCAGAATTTGCTCCAGGATGTCACAAAGGTCAGAGCAAGAAAGTGAGCCTATTCGAACCCGGATACTTTTTCTTTTAACCGTATGGCGCCATAGACTACACGGAAAAGACATGTGTGTCAATATTTATGACGTGCGGTTAGATGACGAGAGTCCTGCGTGTGGTATGAATTGGCCACCAGAAATCCGTAACGTTACAGATTACCTTGGCGTATGTTACTTTTCAGTGCGGCCAGGGAATTGCTAACATTTTGTAATGAAGCGGGAAGATGTCAAGGCCGCTGTTCATGCGAATGCTCGCCCAGGTAGCTGGGTTGAATGTCGAGGGGACGTCCATCATGCTTTTCAGGAGGCTAAAATAAAATCTTCGGCTACAATCCTCCCGCGAGTACTCGAGAAGGTACCCGCTTTATTATTTGCCGGAGATCAGGACATCATTTGCAATTATATCGGGCTAGAGGCCATGATCAAGGATATGACCTGGAATGGTGGCACTGGACTCGGTGTGCGTCTATCATGCTTCAGCAATTCTTTTTGCTGCTCATGCAAAGACTTAGACTGTGCAAACACAACCATGGAGTGTCAATGCTTCACCTGTAGGTACATGGGTTGAGTCCCGGAGCCTCATCTATGTCAAGGTGAGTTTCCTATCCAGCTGTACCTGTGCACAAACTGAGGTTGTCCCCGATATCTTTGCCTAGATTTTCAATGCCTCACATATGGCGCCGTTCGATGCCCCACATGCCACCCATGACATGATGCTCCGATTCATGAAAGTCAATTTCTCGTCTATCATTGATGGATCAGCAAGGATACCCAGTAGTATTGGGTCGCAATCGAAACCAGTCTTCATTGACAAAGAACAAGCAAGGCCTACCACCCCCGTCATCCCGCCTTTAAAGACACCAGAACAGAATAAAGCTATGTGGGAGGGTGAGTCAACGTCTTCTGTTTTAATTCATCTTGACTAATGATATCTTAAACACTAGCATACTACAATGCAGGATCTGCAGCTCTTGTCCTACTTCTCGTGTTCCTTGTCATTGGGACATACATTTGGTGCCGAACGCGCCGCAGACGTGTGCAGCTATCTTCCGATGGCACAGGAGAAAATGATGAGGAGAGCATACCACTTAATGGATTTGAGATGAATGGGCATGGACGGAAGAGTGATGAGGAGGAAAATGGAGATGTTATCAAGTCAAACAAAGGGAAAGAGAAGGCTGTGGTTTTTGATGTTGGAAGCGATGATGAAGATGTAGAGGAGTATAGACACAGAACATAAAAAGTTGGATGTTGTTCAGGAACCAGCCTCGTAATTCGAAAATATATGAGGTAAAAGAAATCATGACATTCCTCATGCAACAAGAGTACAACAAAGCAAATATACAACTTCATATGAAATGCATCAGATTATGTGTAGTGAACTGAGAATTGGAGACGACTGAAAATTTAGAGCAACGAAACTACCCAGAAACCTTGATCACATCTTCAAAGATCATCGATAAAAGGATATGCTCGCACCAATACATGCTTGACAATCGACAGACCTCACCAAAGCCACCTGGTACACTATTGTCCGGAAATTACGAGGCAAATGGTATGTGAAGAGAGATAATCAGCAGAAGCATGACTTT
>Ga0157368_1000159_pt1 | contig 32828 bp, 36 predicted proteins | sample AttbisABBM3_FD_113146 | JGI IMG/M metagenome (GOLD analysis project Ga0157368, IMG submission 113146) | Fungus gardens microbial communities from leaf cutter ant in Botucatu, State of São Paulo, Brazil - Atta bisphaerica ABBM3 | ecosystem: Host-associated > Fungi > Mycelium > Unclassified ... | reverse complement strand
GTAAAAAGCAATTACCCTTTGCCTCTTATTTTGGATATAGTAGAAAATATTGTTACAAAAAAGGTATTTACAAAAATAGATTTGAGGTGGGGGTATAATAATGTATGGATGAAGGAGAAACATAAGTGGAAAGTGGTATTCACTATACCAGAGAGGTCATTTGAGCCAACAGTGATGTTCTTCAGACTTACAAGCTTACCAACAATGTTTCAGACTGTAATGAATGAAATTCTGCAAGATTTCATTAACACTGGGAAAGTGGCAAGTTTTATAGATGATGTAATAGTAAGAGTAAGAATGGAGACAGAAAGAACATAATGAAATAGTAGAAGAAGTAGTCAGGAGATTAGCAGAGAATGATTTATATGTAAAACTAGAAAAATGCAAGTGGAAGATAAAGGAAGTAGGATTTTTGGGAGTAGTGATAAGGCTGAAGGGGATTAAGATGGAAGATGAGAAGATGAAAGGTGTTTTGAATTAGCCAACCCCAAAAAGAGTTAAAAACATACAAAAGTTTCTAGGATTGGCAAATTATTATTGCTGATTTATTAAGGACTTTGCCATTGATAGCCAGACCTCTACACAATATGGTGAGAAAGGATCAGAAATAGGAATGGAAAAATAGACAGAAAGAAGTGTTTAGAGAGTTGAAGGAAAGGTTTACAAAAGAACCAGTGTTAGCAGTACCAGACCTAGACAAAAAAATGAGGATGGAAGTTAATGCATCAGATTATACTATGGGAGGGGTTCTATCTATTGAGTGTAAAGACAGAAAGTGGAGCCCAGTAGATTTCCTCTCAAAATCTCTAAATGAGACAGAAAGAAACTATAAAATTCATGATAAAGAGATGTTAGCAGTTATAAGAGGGTTGGAAAATTAGAGGTATTTATTAGAGGGCACTAAGTTTAAATTCAAGGTCTGGACAGATCATAAAAATTTGAAATACTTCATGAAGGTACAGAAATTGAACAGAAAACAAACTAGATGAATGTTATATTTGTTAAGATTTGATTTTACATTGAAATATGTTCCAGAAACAAAAATGGAGAATGCAGATAGATTAAGTAGAAGATCAGACTGGAAAGTAAGAATAGACAAGGACAATGATAATCAGATATTTATCAAGAACCATTGGCTTTGTAGGTTATTAGAAGTAGTAAGAAGGGCCAGAGGTAAATATATTAAAAAAAATAAAAATAGCTAGGAGTAAGAATGAAAAAGTAGTTAGAGTAGTAGAAGAGATGAAGAAGGCAGGAGTAAAGGTATTGAGAGGGAAAGAATAGCAAGTAGAAGGAGATTTGGTGTTAAAGAAAGGAAAGATATATGTGTTCAGGGATAAAACATTGAGAGTAGAGATAATTTGGCTACACTATGATACACTAGTGATAGAGTATGGAGGAAAGTGGAAAACTACAAAATTGGTAACAAGAAATTATTGGTGGCCAGGAATAATGAGAGATATAGAAAAATATATGGAGGGTCATGATATATGTCAAAGAATAAAGAATAGAACAGAAGAGTTAGTAGAGAAGTTGAAGTTGAGTGAAGTTTTAGAAAAACCATGAATATATCTGATAGTGGACTTCATTATAAAGCTACTATTAGTAGCTGGGAAAGATGCAATCTTAGTGGTCTGTGATAAGTTGTCCAAAATGATACATTTTATGGTGATAACAGAAGAGACATTGGCAAAAGGATTGGTGCAGTTATTTAGAAATAATGTGTAGAAACTACATGGGTTTCCAGAAAGTGTGGTGTTAGACAGAGGATCACAGTTTGCAGTGGACCTAAAAAAGAAGTTGAATCAAATGTTAGGAATTAAGACAAAGCTGTCAACAGCATTTCATTCCCAAACAAATGGCTAGATGAAGAGAATGAATTAGGAACTAGAATAGTATCTGATATTCTTTGTAGACCATAGACAAAAAAATTGGCCAGAATGATTTGCATCAGCTGAATTTGCAATAAACAACAAAGTACACTCAGTGACCAAAATATCACTGTTTATGGCAAACTATAGAAAGGAGTTAAGAATGGGAGTAGATATCAAAAGAAAAGAAAAGATGGAGAAAGCAACAGAGTTCACAGAGAGAATAAAGAAGGTACAGGAAGAAGTAGAAGTGGCATTGAAGAGAATACAGGAAGAAATGAAGCAACAAGTAGATAGAAGAAGAAGAAAAATAGAAGTATGGAAGGTAGGAGATAAAGTAATGTTGAGTATGAAAGATCTAGTGTTCAAGGAGCAGCTAGAAAAGAAATTAGTGGATCAATACATTGGTCCATATACCATCAAGAATGTAATATCTACCAATACAGTCAAATTACAACTGCCAACTTTGATGAGAATCCACCTAATTGTGAATATTAGTCAAGTAGTATATTACAAAGAGCAAGTAGGGAGACAGAAAGTGGAAAATATGAAACCAGTAGAAGTGGAAGGAGTTGAGGAGTGGGAAGTTGAAAAAATATTAAATAAAAGAAAAGTAAGAGAAGTAATGAAGTATCTAGTATGATGGAAGGGGTTTATGACAAAACATGACAGTTGAGAAAAAGAGGAAGATTTAGAAAATACCAAGGAGGTAGTAGCAGAATTTGAGGAGAGAGTAAACACAGAAGTATAAAAACAGGAAAAATTAGATATAGCAGAAGAAAGAGACTTTAGAAAAGGAGAACTACAAGGGAAATATATGACAAAAATGCTATATGGATGGGATGATGGGAAGTTTGAGGACAAGTATTTAAAGAAGTTAGACAGAAATTGGCAAAAATAGAAATCAGTTTCTCCAGAAGAAAATCCTTAAAGAGATAATGATGTTAAAAATACAAAGATTGAACTCTATTTTATTTTTATTTTCTTTTCAGTCTACTCTATTTTTAGAATTAGGGTTCAGAATTAGTGGAATGTCACAGATCATGGTCACATGATCACATTCCATGATGGAAAACAGTAGAAGATTCTAGAAGGAATAATGTTATACCATATATTGCATACATGTTGGCCTTGAAACAGATACATGGTTATTTAGGGTAGGCTAAAGTAGTAGTGCACATACCAGTAGTTCAAGATATATAAGGTAGACAATCCTATACAGAGTTCTCTATTGAGTTCTTTTATGTTAATCATAATATAAAATTCTTTTCTTTGACTTGCTCTAAAGTTTTTGAGTGCTAAGTCAATAGTAGCTACTTTTAAACTAAAGATGAGCTTGGCCCTTCTTAAGGAGATTATAAAAGAATATAATGTAGATAAGTAGTATATAAAGCTGAGAAACAATCTAGTTTTATATAAAGAAGCTTATCTTGACCAAGTAACTAAACCTTTATTCTTAAAGAATCATTTTGGATTTGACAAGTGCTATAAAACATTAAGCATATACTATAACTATCTTACTCTAAAGTATATATGCTTTCTATAAAGCCAATATGTTGTTGCCATGTTATATGATATCATTTGTTTCAGAATCTTCTATGACTTTCTTTGTGTCATATAATCATGTGACAATTATAGTAGTAACCTGTGATATTATACTAACTCTAATCCTAAGTCTAAAAATAAGAAATAAATAGAAAAAATGAAAAAATGAAAGTAAAAAATAAACCAAGTCTAATATTCATGATTTCAACATTGCTAACATAGACTATAACTTTTTGTATAAATAGTGTAGAAATGTATTAGAAACTTCTTGTTAAGTTCTCTTGTGATCCCCATAAGTGTTAAGCACAGTTCACACTGGGATGGAAGTCTGCAGAATAGACTTAGAGATGAGCAAACTTGTGGAACAACCTTAGCTTCAGCTTATGTGCTAAGCTGTCTATCTGCCACATGGTTGCAACTTCAGATGATGGGAAGAAGTCCAAGATGAGAGTGAGTGCTGATTAGTGTGTTGCCATTGAACACTAGAGATCAAGTTCAATAAGAGTTATCTTCATCGATTATCAGACTAGTGAATTACAGTGTAACTACTAGTCTTATATACAAATGGATAGTATAGGAGATGCTCAGGGTTTCAGTGATAAAACCCCTATTACCCTGAGCAGAGGTTTCAGTGTTGAGATACTGACAGGAATAACTCTGTCATGGAAGACCAAGTTGAATAGAAGTATCCCTACTATGGAAGACAGAATATCTGGAGGGTTGCAACACCGCCATAAGACATGTTGCAAGAAAGGTGGCTGCTATGGAGGGTGGGCTTGTATGATTTGGAGATGATTTCACTATGGGGATGTAATTTCCAGACGGGTGGGCTTGCATATGACAATCCTTTACAAATTCTTCCTCTCTATTCTTGACAATAGACATATCTTCTCCTTTTTCAGAACAAAGCCTTCTCCAAGATTTATAGCATAATCCCAAGTCTTCCTTATTAGTATCCTCTCTGACTCTTTCTTCTCAAACACTTTCAAATATTTATGGAATCTTTTAGGAACCATTTCTTCTACTATCCTAATCTCTATCAAATCTTTCTCCTCTTTCTGCTTTTCTTCTATCATTCTTGCTATCTTTATTTCTTCCTTAACTATTGGTTTTCTAAACTCCTTCTTCTTCTCTTTCCTTCTACTTTTGCCATCCTGACTTTGTCTGCTTTGTCTTATACTACTTTCCATACTCATCTGAACATCTCATTATTTTCATCTCTCTAGTCTTCCAATCAATTTTAGGATTATAGTGTGCCAGCTATGATATTCCTAATATTATACTCCACTTCTGACCACCTATCACATTTATTTCCATTCTCTCTTTATGTCTTCTATAAAACAGTTCTACCTCCACCATGTGTTCAATTGGTTCTTTATGATTAAAGATATCATCTACATTCCTTACATAAATTGACCTCTCTAGCTTCTTCTTCTTGAACTTGTTCTTTCTTACAAACTCCAAACTCATCACCAATTCTATTGCTCTACTATCTAATAATGCCTCTACAATATCTCCTGCTTCAATTCTATCTTCACCATCACTTTTCTCAACAACTTTTTTTCTTCTTTTCCTCAATGCTAATAGAGCAGCTATCAGGTCTCTTCTTTGAAATTTCTACCTGCATCACTCTACTTGTCAAAACTTCAAATCTATTACTTAAGGGCTGATATTCTGGTTTCCCAACTTTTGCTTTCCTATTTTTCTCACTCTCTCTTCTATTTCTACAATGCTGAACAATATGCCCAAATCTCCTACAAATAAAACACTTCCTCTTTGACATTGCTATTTCTCTATTTTGTTCTCTTCTTTTTTCCTATGCCTTCTGTTATCTCTACTCCTTTTCTTCCTATCTCTTTCTTTATTTTTTCTCTTTTCATCTCATTTTGTAATCTCTTCTTACATATTCCCTATCCTGTTCTTTTCTCTTTCTCTCAACATTTGTTTTCATTGCTGTTGCCAATTGTTTTTATAATTCTAATATTTTTTGATTATTTTTCACTACTTGCTTTAACAATCTTATTGTCTCTTCCTCTCCTATATCTCTAATCAATCCCTCTATACTGATCTGATCAAAAATACTTTGATTAAAACTATTTGTTGCCATGGTATTTAACAATCCAAAAATGATATCTTCTAAAAGCATTCCTCTATAAATGCTACCTAGCATTCTTCTTACTCAACTTCATACTATTTACTGACTACCTGTCTACTATCCTACTAATTACTATTCCAATAAACACTGGCTAATATCTCTAAGAAAGAAATCCCTAATCTAGATGTTTCCTTACTAGACAATACTGCTTCTTTCCATAGAAAGATCACAATAAACCTTCAGTACAAGGCTTCCACTTGAAAATGTACATGTAAACTAAACAACAACACTCACTTAAATGATGAGTACATCTAGATGCTGATCTGAGCCTGGTCAATACTGTCCAAAACAATCTTCTGGTAGTTGCTATCTATTCCTTAAGTCTAATGTCTAGCTATATGAAGTTTGTGGCAATTAACCATGCTGGTCATATATTGAAGATGATAAAAGAGTAAGAGAAAGGAGACCATGTGATACAGTATCTTTGAAGGGAGTTGAGTTCTACTGTTGTGGCAGCCACTAACCAAGATGGTCAATAGCACACTAAATTAGTCTTACAAGTAAGAATCTCATGAAGATCACAAGAAAACTCAATAAAAATTTCCTGATGTATTGTTACCCTATTTATACAAATAGTTTATGGTCCATGCTAACAGTAAATAACCCTATCCTAATGTCCATGTGTCAGCTATGAGTGTACAATATGTATACTATGAGATAAATATACTGTTGACATGCACCTTAGCATTATTCTTCCAGCACTTTCTCCTAGATTCTAGGCCTATGACATCATGTTATGTGATGTGTCATATAATCATGGTCATGTGCCTTTTCATCATCCAAGAAATAAGAATAAAGGAAAAAGAAAAATCAAATCAAAGAAAATAGATAAAAAGAAAAGAAAATCAAAATAAAATATAAGGGTTCAGGCATACTATGACAACTGTTAGAAGGTGATTTACACTTGTCAGGTAAATCTACAGATGTTGCACAGAAGATAAATCAATATAGAAAACTTAGTAAAGGCAGAGAAGAGAATTTATTCAGGGCTGTATGTAATATGGATGATAATCTTGGCTTGAACTTTGAGTGTTGTACCTAGTAAAATTGTTTTATGGTTATAATTTAGAAAGAAGAATTCTGAGAGTGTGAGAGAACAAGTGTGGCACTTTATCCAAGTTGATTATCAGACTAGAAAAACATACAAGATAACTATCATTCTTAAATACAGACTTGGGTTTTCTAAGAATAGTAAAACTAAGTATACTCTGAGTTTGTCAGTCACTAAGAGGGACATTATTAGGGACTCCATAAAGTTTGTTATGGAATGGAGAGGGCTTGTTCATGAACTGATTAGTGATTGTACCAAAAGAGGACACTTGAATCAAATATGTCAGCCATTATCCAGGGCAGATAGCAAATGAAGCTGAGTTAGTATGTAACACTTGAGTTCAATTATCAGACTGAGAAAAGTACAGAGTATTTACTTAGTCTGAAATACTAAGTACTGTAGACTGTAACTAAGATAATAGTAGAAAAAGAGATAATTATAGATATAGTCTATCTTACTCTAACAGTGATGGAATCAGAGTACAGGTGACAAATAAAAGGTCTTAGCAACCTCAGAAGCCAATCTGATGACTCAGAAGCCACCCAGTGAGCTGTGAACAACTGTAAATGACTGTAAATGACTAAGAGTAAGTCCACACCAACTATGATCTAACAATATCGAGTTCCTATATCGGGAGACGAATGTGATATTGTATCTTTTCAACGAGATAACAAGTATTGGTAGTTCAAAAATGGCACTTGTCGAAACTGACACGTGACTCAACACGCGTGTGAAACTGAAGAATAACCTACCTGGATTTTTTCATAGAGAAAGTATTAATACTTTCATCGATCGATAGGTGACGAAAAAATTCCTCAGCAGGGATAGTTTCCGCCATATCCTCACCATATCTCCAATATTCACCTCTATCGTTTTCAATGCTATCTCTCATGATGGAATGCAACGCTTGATAAAATCAACTCAGACGCCGCACTGGATTTATCGCGGAAACTGATAACGATCTTGTGGCTGAATCTTGTCACCTGTCTAACTACACGTCCTTGTTGGATTGTGATATGGTGTTCCCCTTTGAAATGTAGGGTGGCTGAAATCGAGCTTCTGCAAAAGTCAAGCAAAGGGGCCCGACTGGGAACAGGAATCGTGTAGGGAAAATTATGCTTGGATTCGGAAATCTGTCATCAACAGGAGGGCAAGGTGAGTGAACGAGTCTGAATATCAAGAAACATAGCCAAGTGGACAAGTGGACACCAGCCTTACACTAATTATACAACTACTTTACAGCAAAAGACGTCCGCCAGTAATATCAGCATCCTCGAGAGCAAAAAGAAAAGAGAATGAGGTATCATATCTATTTAATACGTTGAACAATCATTCCGACTAAATGGTGTGAGTACGACTCACTCAGACTGAAGTCGTCAATCCTATAGCTCGAGCACCAGCACCAGCACCTCCAGACCATGTTTTGAACCTCTCTGCAAAAGAATTCGGTAGGGACCCAACTTCGGACTCATCTTCGGACCAGGATCGACCTATTCCTCTAGAGCGGGCCCAAACTGAGATGTAAAGTATTCGTCTTAATTTGCGATTCAAGAAGAACCAGTGAGAAGACCACAACAATGCTCCGCGACGCCCACGATATAACAATGACGAAACTTCGTCTGAGAGGGTGGACTCGACATCACCTTTGGACATTCGGAAATCTTGATGAGTTTTGATTTCATCGATATCATAATCATCGAACTCGAACGTTGCATCATCCTCGGAAGATGAATCCCCCTCGGCAACTGGTGCTGTGTCATCCTCATCGTCGGAAAAGTCATTAGCATGTGGATCAGCCTCAATCTCCGGGGTGTAAGAAAAGACTTCACACTCGGAGAGACCGATAACATCGTCAATGAGGTGGAAGAGAGCTGGATGAGTTCCTGATACTATTGGAGGTGGATTGAGAGGACTGGATATTATTCGATTGTATGGCGAAGTAGCAACAGGAGGGAAAATGTCAGAAGAGGAGGGAGGATAAGATGAGTATGTTCTGGGTGCGGCTACTCCGGTACGATGAGATGCCACGAGGGTATTGCTGAGTGAGTTTAGGACGTCGGCACCGCTGTTTTCCTTGACAAAATGCGAGGGGCGAACGTCGGAAAAGTCATAATCGGGAAATGCGATATTGAGCGTGGCAATAAGGAGGTAGAGCGTCTTCCGCGAGGCGTGTTTATCAATCGGCCCGAAAGGAGTCATTTCGGCTTCTTGGTCAAGTGCAAGCCATGATGGTAGAGATGGAGAATGGGAGACCTCATCTTTGTAGGCATCTTCAAGAGTTTTGAACAGTTTCTTGTCGCGCTTTATGTTCTTGCAACTGTACGCCTCCATGCGGGTACGAACTAAACATTCGGGTCCCTGGTGGGTGAGGGACTGGGCTAGACGGGCGAGTCCGGGATTCTCGATGTATTTCATGTAGAAGAATAAGAGAGAACAGTAATGGTGGAGAGCAGAGGTTAAGCTTGTTTGTTTAGGAGGAGTTAGTTAGTGTCCAATGTGTGACTTGCCTTTTTCGGTGCCATCTGTTTATCCAAATCATCCTTAAAAGTGAGATAGCCTTTTTTAGATGAGCACGGTCCTGGGCGCACGTTGCCCATTGACTGCCGTGCTTTGGGATTAATGCTTCAAGGCTCATCACACGTGAACCAGAGAAGTACCAGGCTGCCAATTTATTCCTCTATTCCGGTGCAACAATTGAGACTGTAAATGTAGGTTCACTGCAAAGCAATCAGTGATCGAGGAACCGGTGGGGACGGACACTCCAGGAGATCATAGTCACGCCTTCTTTGGCTGCGTCACTGTCTGGTGACAATTCACGAGCGATAAATGGAGGGCAGAATATGGTAGGGATTGGTGCCGAAGCCGAGGCCGAGGAAGATTCTGACGCGATTGATTGTCTAGAGATGATTTAGGGAGCATCGACTGGAATTGGATATGGATCCGAGATCTTGGTAATCGTAATCAAAAATGATTGGGAGTAAGAACGAGGTCAGGTCAGACCAAGAACCGCTTGTTTTTTTCCACAAAGTCAATAGTAACTGAATACACGATAGCGATTTTTAGCCCAAAGTAATAGTGGAAGCATTTAATAATATACCTGGACTGCTCCAAGGCGCACAGAAAATGAGCTAGGGGATAAATGTTCGCGTGCTTGATTGTGCATGAGGATGGTTTCCGTGGTCATCGTTGACGATTGAGGATGTTGCCTATGCTATTAATGCCGTCACAATAGATTGATGAAGAACACGCCAGAAGCTGATAGTGTACATACAAGGCAGTAAGGGGAGGTGAGCTGGTAGAGGTGACGTTGGTGGGCGGAAGAACACTGATGTGGGTGCTGAAGAGTGAGCACGGGGTTGCGATTTGACATCGTTCCTTGGGGCGTCGTAAGGAGAGAGGAAGGGCCACAAATAGGTCGTATGATGGATCCACTACCAAGTGATTCAGGCAGAACAATTTTCCCATCTTCTCGTCTCGGGAAAAGGCACACGGGGCCAAAGCAGCGTTGATCCTACATATTTTTTGAGGTGGCTAGCTAGCAGAAAGAGAATAGTGCGAACCAAGGAACAATGGGATTGAGATATAAACGAGTGACTTGCCCCTTCTGGTTCTAGTGTTCTTATTCACAAAATCATTTGGTACATGGCATCAGAGCTCATCTGGCAGTTGGCCAGAGGTGATGCCGACAACGATGGTTGATTAATCAAAGGTCCCTGAAGCTCGAATGCAGCACAAGGGGGTAATCAGGGTCCCGGGATGGAGAAAGGCGGTTCCGCGAAAATGCGCGGTTCATTTCCCGTGTCATCTAACAGGTGATCAACTGAGAGGAGTCAAGGACATGACCGAATAGTTGACTCGGCATTCTGAATTCATAATGAAATCCGTAAGTTTAGAAGGAAAAAGGCATACATAATCGTCAGTTAGATGAGTCGGAGGGTTCGATGAGGATCAGTCCTACGGGCGAAGAGAAGGTCGTGTGCACGAGTTGGCGTTCGACATGAATAGACTGGTATGTCTGCCAGACTACGAACGAAAAATAACAACAATCTACCCTTTGAAATCGCAAATAAATGTGGACAGGTTGACATTGAAAGTAGTTGGAGATAGCCGCACTTGTCTCATGAGCAAGAATGCCAAAGGCTCGACTCATTTATTTCTCGTTTATTTTTGCCAGAGGAGAGAGAGAGAGTCGCATGTGACCCTGTTAATCATATGCAAACTCGCTCTTGGTGCGTTCAAAAAGCTTGTTCACTATTTTCCTTCACTACAACTCCCACCACCACTATGTCTGACGATATTAAAGTACCCGGTTTCAAGGTTGGTTTATCTGCTGTACTACGAGACTAGACCCCATGAACTCGTGTTGGTATAGTCTTCTGAGCTCATTGCTAGCCTTCATTCTGGCTTTGCGCGAAACAGCGATTCACAGAGGCAAGATCTCATCAAGAAGGTATGAAAATTCAAAACTCTTCACTTCCGTCTGGGCCTTGATCATGATCTGAATCTAGACCAACGGCGTTTTTGAGCTTCAAGTCACCAAAGACGGGCAGACAGCCACATGGACAATTGACGCAAAGAAGACCGGGACCGTGTACAAGGGAAAGGCCTCGCCCAAAGCTGATGTCACAATTATTCTTGCTGATGACATCCTCCTTGATTTGGCAAGTGGCAAGGCATGTCTTTACCTCCCTTTTTCTTCTTTCACTCCGATTAATAACCTTGTAATGTAGCTCAACGGTCAGAAGGCATTCATGACCGGGAAACTGAAGACACGGGGCAATATCATGCTCGCAACTAAGCTTGATAATGTTCTCAAGACCGTTCAGGCCAAGGCCAAGCTTTAAAATAATATCCCACATTCATTTGGATTTGTCCTCGATAATTTTCATACTCTCACTCTTCACTTCTAATAGTGGTCGGAGTCAGTGTTATCAGAACTTCAACTGTATTGTATTGTAGTGAGAAAAAAAAGCAGCATGGAATATACTCTGAAAGATTCTATAAGCCAACCAGTGACGAGCGCGCTCAGCTGTAAGTTGGAACCATACACGTATGAGAAGAGTGGAGAAGAGTGAATGTGGACTGCAAAGGACCAGGTCCTATTAGAACATGCCACCGAATAGTCCTCGCTGTCTCCGTGACTGAGGCTGGGGATCCGAGTGCAGAGTGGAAAGGCTGTTCAGCTGTTTCATCACTTCCTCCAGCTTGTCCTTGCGCTCCTGGAGATCAAGGTGCCGACGCACAACCGGGTTCTCCCTTGCAAAGGCTATGATCTCCTTCCTATCCAGGTCATACAACAGCCGTGAGTCAATTTCACGAGGAAACTATGAAACGTGGTTAAAAACTTCGAAGGTGCAAACTGATAGGTGAATTCACCTGGTAGAAAAATTGATCTAGTAGCTCAATATTGATGAACATGGCAGAAGTGTACGCAAGCTTATCGGCAACGATGTTAAGGAACGTTTCTGGGCAGAAAACCTCACTTCGAGGGCCCGCACGACATCGAGAAGATTTGAGAGCAGCCAGTCGCAATTTGAGGACACTGAGTCTGTCGTTGTACATTAATGCATAACGAGCTGAAACAGGTGTCAATGAAAAGATATACTTGTTCAAGTCATTCAAACACTTGCCATCAACAATCTGCGCGGGAGGATAGCGATACGATTCGGAGATGGGTTCATTCACCTCGGCTCCCGCACCACTCTCAAAAATTGAAGTGGTAGCCCTTGCAGCCTTCTGGTCCTCCTCCAGCTTCTCCACATAGTCCATCAGGGCATTCAACCTCCGGCCCCCTCCAACCTTCTTCATGATCGCCTTTAATTTCGACTGGCACGCCTCCATCTCCTTCTCAAACAATTGAATTGCTTGTTGTCTACCCTGCTCCCATTCCCTGGTTTCGACCTCTACGTCATATTTGTACGGCTTGATGGAATTTTCAACTTGGTCAGATGTGATCCCTATACGGTTACGAAGGATGTTGTGAGAGAATTCGATCAACCTTTCCGCAGTCCGTGGATGGAAGTTGAAGGGTTCGCTAAGGGCGATGGAATCAATGAGCGCCCGCAACCCATCGGCAACGAGTAATGTAGAATCTCTACCCACACCCGATTTTGTGAGAAGACTTGATGCCGCTTCGAGTTTGTGCTTCCAATACGGATCAACGTCTTCAGGTTTTAGTTTTGGGTTCGACCCCAGCTGGCTTAGGTCTGCTGTTTTCTTGTCCAGCCAATATAGTTGCTCTAAGACATCCATGACTTTGTCGTCCAACATCTCTTTAAGTTTGGCACGGATAGTGGGTCGACGAAATTGTTGAGTGAATTCCTTAATTTGGTGTTTCAGCATATCCATCGTCTCGGCAACGTAAGACTCTGCTGTGATGCGCCGATCATTATATTGGACCTTAAATTGGTATGTGGCTTCCTCGAGCTCAAGCTGTACGGCGTTCGTGATGCTGTGTAACGAGGATGCCATCGATGATTCAAGGACTTCCATAAGCCGACGGCGAAGAGTGTCAGTACCAACCATGAGCTGCGATGAACTGCCAAACACGTTTCTATGTTGACTGAAGTAATCATTCTCCTCTCCTCTGGCGATCATTGTTGTCGAAGAATCACAAGGTATCTTTTTAGCAACAACACCTACATAACCGAGACTCAAAGGATATCGATTACCATCGAGTATTGAAGCGCCTTGCTCAGGAGGGATGAGATCCATTTTAGTGACGACACCAATGGTTCTCAACCCCAACGGGTCAACCTTGCGACTTGCTCTCAGTGCAGGGGAGTTGGCCAAGTCGACATCTGCGGCACATATGGCAAGAATTATATTAGGTTCCCGAATGTATTTTTCGCAAAGCCCCGTTATTTTCTCTTTCAGTGTTTCCGGCTGGTCTAGCGACGAAATTTGGACATAACCAGGAAGGTCGATAAGGGTCAGATCAGGGACGTTGGGTGAATATATCCTGAGATCAATGGGATCGTTAGAAATGCATTCAGAAGCAGGCACTGCGAGGTTGAGGTCAGCGAGGGTATGCTGGATGTCGGCGAAGCTGGTGATTTTTCCCGTGCCAAGTCCAGGGAACTCTCCATATTCAACTGGATGCTGTCCATTCTTGGCTGGTGTATGAATCAGAGTGAGTTCGATAGGCCGACGGGTGACCATGTTGTTTCCTCTACACAATTGTTAGTCGAATTTTTTGTTCGTGATTTGACTCGTACTTTGGTAAAAATTCATGCCCCACAATGGCTTCCAGCACAGAACTCTTCCCTGAGCTCTGGCTACCAATAACCACGATGCTAGGTAACTTCAGAGCGTCGCTTTGATCAATGCTCAATAGCATACTCCTGATTTCAATCAATTTTTTGGTCAGATGCATGAGTCCGTTCTGTCGCACTTCTTCCGATATATCCTGCTTTAAATCGGCAGGGGATGACGCAGCTGCTCCTACGAGTGCTGCGATAGCTGCTTCTTTGGGCAAACGATCCTCCCGGCTGTCCTGTCCGTCGTCTCGGCTCCGTCTCTTGTTTCCCTCTTGTTCTCCAGAAAACAGATCTTTGATAAACTGTGAAGTGCTGATAGTGGGGATTTGGATTTCTGATATGGCAGCCTTCACGGATGAAAATCCATCCGATGCATATTCAAAGAAGCTTTGCGCAGAGGCTTGAACCGTGTTCATCCATTCACTTGTAGTCTTCCTGACCTCTGCAAGCTATTTAGTGCCATGGCAAGGAAACAGAATGGTAAACACGCCTTCGAATTTATAGTTCGCATAGCCTAGTCCACCTGCGCCGACGGTCGCGCCAGCTATCGGCACCCTGAAAGCACGTAGCACAAAACGAGGTATTGATGTATATGATATTTGTCTGGCTTGTATAACTCGAAAGTATGCGGGCGAGTTGGTCGTATACCGTCTCCGTAGCGAATTCGAAGCGAAGAAGGTGTCGGAAGTGTACTGTCGGTGCCCTAACCGCGTAGCCTCCAAAAGACGCCTGGAGAGCATTTGTGTGTTCCTGAAACCATATGTGATAGCTTTTGAGTTCAAAAATACACAAGTAGCCCGTTTCTTGAGGGATGGAATCATGACGGAGACATGAGAGCCGAGTGTCAGAAGAAATAAGTATCCGTAGACTCGCAGTGCCGATCCACGTGGATTGTGGGAAAACCATATATCAAACCACTATTATTATCCCTTCATTATAATAGCCGTGTCCGTGAACTCGGTTGGTAAGCCTTCAGTGTGTTCTTGATATCATGTCTACACCCCCTCCTAATGGAGTCTATGTTCCAGCTGTTGTTTTCTTTGACGAATACGATGACTTAGATATTTCTTCCATCCAGAAACATGTCCTCCGCCTGGCTCAGGTTAGCCAAGTGCCCTCGCGTCTCTCTTGTCGATCAACGTATCGTACAGGGCGGAGTTACTGGAATCCTGGTGCAAGGTTCGAACGGAGAAGCTCAACACTTGTAAGATAACCCGATTCACCAACTAGCAGGTTATTCACACCAGATCGCACAGATCGCACGAGGAGAGGAAGCGGGTGATCGATGAGACACGGAGGATCCTAAACATGAATGGCTATGAAAAAGTACTTGTAGTCGCAGGGACTGGCACCCCGTCAACCCGGGAGACCATTGAACTATGTAAAGACGCACAGCAGGCCGGAGCTTCTCATGCTTTAGTGCTTACTCCCTCTGTGTGGCCAAAGTTAATGACTCCGGAAAATATTATTCGATTCCACACACAGGTATGCCTCAATCTTTAAATTGATCACTCGGTGGGATGAGTATTGGACGCCCTCTAGGTTGCCAACGAATCCCCAATCCCGACCATGATCTACAATTTCCCAACCGTCACAGCTGGTATAGATCTTGATTCTGATATCATTGGAGAACTCGCCGCTCATCCCAACATCGTTGGGACCAAGCTTTCTTGTGGCAATATTGGAAAACTTCATCGCCTAACCGCACGTACACGTTCTTCCAATCAATTTGCCATTTATCCGGGTCGAAGTGATACATACCTCTTTGGCCTTCTCGGAGGGGGCGCAGGTGTCATTGCAGCCCTAGTCAACCTCTTCCCCAAATTACATGTAAAACTCTACAGGCTTTTCCAGGAGGGAAAGATTGCGGAGGCGATGGAATTACAGGAGAAATTCAGTCAGGCCGATTGGGCAGTCTCTAAAATTGGAAGCATTGGTGGTTTGAAGGCTCTTATCGTAGCCTTTTTCGGGTATGGAAGTCCTGCTGCTCGCGGACCGTTGAAGCCTGTCGATCTCGACAATTTCTCGGGCACTGAGTCTTATAATGTATTAACTTGGCTTGCCGAAATGGAGAATGCTTAACAGGCGCAGTATTGCGACATAGCATATAATTTTTCCAATCACTTCAACCAGATTTTTGAGCACATAGGAGTTCTACGTCTCTCTCATTCTTAGCTGATCTTCTCTGACAGTGTGTCCAGGATGTCTTATCTACTTATGGCAGAAAAAATCGTTAACCTCAAAGGCTCAAACTCCTCTTCTCTATTCAAATTGATTCGTGGCAGGAGACCGTGGTGTTGATCCCAGCGTGTGTAGCCACAAGCCGACGGAATACTGGAAGCAGTGCAAGAATAGCTTTGATTGTTACTGGCCAGTCCCAGTGTCACACAGAGTAAGGCATAGGTTATCACAACCTTTACATCAATACCTTCACGAATCTCTCGTTTTACCCCTCGCCGAAACTACGTACGTGCTCCGCGGCTGAAATCCTAGCTACATCACTTGCTCTCCTGTCTCGTGCGTCTGGAGTTAACAGGGTGACTTGACTGCCAGATTATAGAAGCCATCCCGAAAAATTAGCGCAAACAAGTCGCAAACCTCCAGGCTCATAGGAACTCAGAAACATACCTCGGGATTCTATCTAGCTGGTATGAAAAGTCCCAATTTGGAATAAATTCCGTATCGTGGATTGGAAACGTCGTTGTCCTCGTAGTCAATCGGGAATCCCGGTTGGATGACATAAATGGATCGCGCAGATTAAATATCAATCGTGAAATCATAACCGACGACAGTCTGCGACAGTTAGACAAATGAATTGAGTAAAGCCATTGGACAACGTACATGTTGGCCAAGCTGGCTGTAATCCCTCCTACATATTCCTGTGATAGAAGCAACAGTCAAATCATTGTGAGATTTCTGATTGAAGAAATGCTGACGGGCATGATCTATCCCGAATCGGCAGGAAAGGGTCAGCATTCTGAAGGGGAATCTGTACATATACATACGAAGAGTGAAATGATGACCGAAAGAGTCAATAGCACCATAGCGCTATGCTTGATTATAAATTATGAGACAACATCGAGCGCTTTGTTTTTCATACCCGAAATAAATTGTTCCTTGACATTAGGGCAACAGAGGAGTATGAACATCAGGAGATGGAGGTTTGATCGGCTCACCATCCACGAGAAGAATGCGAAGTAGCGTAACGTCCCGATGATACTTGTCTTCTTTCCAGCGAGAGATCGATTTATAGACGGTCATTAGGAAGATGGTCAAGTCAAAGAAAAGCATTCCAATCCAGGCTCCAGCGATGTCTGCAGAAAGACTGAGATCAGAGCCTGAGGAAATTTGTGGTACGAACGAGATGCTCTTTGAAAAGTGAGCGATTAGTACGATTACCAGGTGAGAAGCTTACTCTTCTCGTGATACAGATAATAGACAGCCTAATGAAGTGTGCTGTCCATTGTACCCGGTAAATGGTACCATTCCATGGAGAGCCCACTTGAGATTTTTCTGAGCATGAAACCCGCGAAAAGAGGAATACTAGTACTCACGAATCCGTACCCGATGACCACAAACCCAAAGATCGCAAGTGGGTACAAGATTCGACGGCTGGCACCATAGAGGGCATATGTTCTAGACAAAAATGCAACTAGAATTTTTCAACTACACCACGGATGCTCTGAATTCTATAGGCTCACCACCCCCAACGACCTGAATCAATCCAGTCAAATATTGATGATACTTGAGAAGGGAGTAGCAACTGGAAGTCCAACGGTCACAATAAACCGATGAGCAAGAGTCAAGATATTCACGTCTGTCAGACAAATGAGCAAAGCTAAAATTCGGATTGAGCAAAGAATAAAACCTACGTTTTGGCGTTCGGAAGACAGCGATCTCCCAAGCAGGATTGGAATGTATCCGAGAAGGGTGACATATCTGTTTAAGTAGAAGATGACATTCGCTACAGTGAACCTCTTGATAGACCAAATAAGCTGTTTTTCGTCGTTTAGGGTCAATAAGTAGTCATAGAACAGAATGACTATGTGTGCCATGTCAGTTGCTCAAAGGCGTCCCAAAAGGGGCATCACTCACCATAGGCCGGAAGGGATGCACATGTAGCTTGGAAACTGATGAAGAGAAATGACTTTTGAACCTGAAGCTTTGAGAGAGGGGCATACACTCGTTTTTGGATCAAAGGAATTTGACCAGGTTCCATTGATTGTTTATGCCGGAGTAAAGCAAGATATCGACAGTGGAAAGGGATTCATCGAATCAGGGTTTCAAGCCGATGATGCTACAGATGGTAGGAGCCCTGTTGTCGACAAAAAAGCGAAACCATCAGATGTGTTGTCACAAGATACCATCCCAAATCACTACATAGATTAACTAGATTAACACGCTCCTCCTGTAACTTTTGATCTGAGCTATTCGTGGTCAAGGATCACGTGTGTTGTTTATCTAATGGTCTCCTCGACCGTCACACCGACGGTATTCTGGCCTTTGGGTCTACAGCGATCTGGATTTTGTTACGGCTGGAAAGTGCCACAACTGTGTGTAGTTGGTGTTCTGGAAGTGGACTCTGTGGGTTTTTCTTGTATATTTCTGCCATGTTATTTTCATGGTGTAAGACTCTTACAGGAGGAGGAAGCAGTGTCTGCCTTGGATGCAGCCTGCACTGTACCTGCCTGGCGTGCTCTGCAGGAATCATGTGGAGGGAATCCTGAAGTTATCGGCCTTTGCAAGTTTGATGCTCAAAGTAATACTATAACAATCGCTGCATTGTGAGTGGTACATAGCTGGCCTTTTGTGATACTGAGTTGATAGCACAGGAAAATACAACCCATCCTAATATTCTATCACCAACATCCATTAAGTTCGTTGAGGTTCTATGCATTTGACTCCTCAATATTTGTTCCTTCCCCTTCCGTGTTCTCAGGAGACAGGTCCTCACAAGCGTATGTACAATTACTGTCTCACGATTTCACTCGGCCATGCAGGCCAGACTCTCAAGCTGTTTTTGGCCGAGTTTCTCTGAACAGGTTCAACGCATCCACTCTGCTGAAAACCGCAATCAACGACCCATCTGCTCGCATGTTACCTGCGGCTGCGGCTGTATTGTTTTCCATCAGCGCGATGGCAACGTTACTTGCCCAGCCTGTGAACGCCTTCTCCCGTCTCATTAAGTCTATATCGAGAGTACTGGTCACTTCTTCATCTTCTCTCGGAGATTTTTGTGCCGTAGTTCAGCAAATCGAGGTCCGTGCAGAACAAGCCGAATACTTTGTCACTGAAGTACCCCATCTTCGCAACCGTGGCGAGTCAGATATCACAAATTACGCTGCCCGTTATACTCAATTCTTCAATACCATCTGGTTGATACTGAATGATGTGACGATGGGGATGACAGTTGGATCATTCTTGACGGAAAATGCTTCGACCCTCGGGAAATTTGGCAGTATTACAATACATAAGTATTTGGTGCACGACATCATCTACACTGTTCGATGGCTAGACTCCTGGCCAGCCGGCCTCAAACTCAACACAGAACTGAGTCAATTCTATTGCCACACGTTCGTCGGGTTAATACGACTCTGGGAAAAGGGTCTAGACCAGATTACTTCCTACATTGTGACCGTTATCTACATGCTCGGCTGTATGGGCAAGTTCGGTGGCATAGCTCTTGCCCTCTCAGCTATCATGGATTTGATCGCCATCTCCACCATACACATATACGTGTGTTATTTCTTCACTGGTCTCATCTATCATCAAATGTTGAAGATAGCTGGGTCACTGTTCAATCTCTTCCGAGGTATGTATTGTGGATCGTAATCATGCTATACCTCAGTCATCTACTCAGGAAAGCGTTACAATGTGCTGAGAAATCGAATTGATAGCTGGGAGTACGATATGGATCAACTATTATTCGGAACAATCTTATTCACACTGCTGGCTTTTCTGTTTCCGACTGTGCTGGTATACTATGCATTGTTCGCCGTTGTAGGTTTTTGCCTCCGACTGCTTAAGGCTTGCTGATGCCCTGCAAAGGCTCGTTTTATCATCCTTTTACTGCTTGCGAGTATGGAGTTCCTGCTTACTCTCGTCAATCATTTCCCTCTTTTTGCCCTCATGCTGAGTGTCAAAGACGCTTGGAGGCTGCCAGGCGGGTATGATGCTTGATGGGCAGTTCCAATACTGATCCGATCCGAAAGGCGGTATTTATTTCCAGCCAAGACAGGTTAATAGAAGGCAAGGTAGCCAGTCCAATCTCGTTGTTGAGGTAAATCAATCGTTTAAGAATGATACTTACGTACTGATCCACTTTTGTAGAATCAGGTTGTTCCTCTTTCACTCCTATTTTTCCAATATGGTATGTACTGTCAACAGCAGTGCCTCCTCCTGGCCTTGAAGCTGTGTTATAGTAGAATTGTCCCGAGTCTTGGCCCGGCATTACAACCCTTTGAGGTTGGCTTGGTGTTTGTTGAAGGGTGAACGTATACGAGCTATCGCCCGATACGAGATGCAATACGGTCTTGGACAAGATCGACCGTCTTGATGATTAGAGATGTATTAAACGGTACTGAACCATCTTCCTGGATCATTATGACACAAAAAAACACTGCTAGCATAGAATAAATTTGGTAACATCTGACAGCCGCTAAAAAACGAAGCACTCTTCACCCTAAATTAGGGAACGGGATATTCAAGGTAAATTCTTGCTTGTTTATCTTTAGGACCACGAGTGTCTGCTCCATCCAATGTATTTTTGACATACGAGGGCATGCTTACTATATGTGCGTCATTACTGTAGGGTGCGACCAGGCACCTTTGTTCATGCCTTCACGCAAGTGTTTGCACACAACTACATGGTACTCGTTCTTCACGATCACTGTGCTATGCCAAAATAACGAATCTACATTAAGAGATTAAATGTTGATTCAAGGACATGTATATGTACAAAGAGGAGTGAAAGAGAATTATAAAGTTCTCTAGTGGAGGAGGGCAGAGATTCAAATCAACATCTGTAACGTAGTGGCCCGATGGAAGGAGAATAAATAAGAAATAGATTTCAGGATTTTAAGCGACTACGGAGCATAGGTAGTCGATTGTAGAAAATAAGCGACTTCACCGAGAATTACTTGGGTTTCATCTCATGGATGGACTTCTCTGGGGAGTTTGTGCTTTCTTATGTCTGGGAGTAAACGAAAGATGATGCCTCTTCCAGGACATGTCTGTGTGCCATATCTACTAAGTACTTTGCTCCTCGATGCCTACCATGTGCCTGTTCCCATTTCCAACGACCCTGGTGTCATGTTCTGCGGGGCTCACTTTCTGCTTTGCTTTGCTCTGATAACTGGTGTGAGCTCTTATTGTGAGCTTGTATCTGCCAGTTATTTGAGTCAAAAGTGTTTGCGATTGAAAACACTATTCCATCCTTCGAGAATAGTGCCAGCTGAAGAAGACTGAATATTGAAGGTGCTATATCAGAGAGTTCAGAGATAGTGATCCCAGCTCTTCTGTGGGGATACTCTAAATGTCAGCTTGATTGTATTTAGGATGTACTTGAGTTCAAATTGGCAAGTTCATTCTCCACTGCAAATTTGTGCTAGCAAAAAAATAGTGTAGGTCTCCGCATCGGCATTTATCAGGCACATCGGACAAACGCAGGCTAGAGTACCACATGATGGCGATGACGGTGGTTTCAGCCAGGACACCCACCGAAAAACATGATTAAGGAATAAAAAGCGCTTCTCAGGCAGAAGGCCCCGAAACATTTTGCCGCCTCAAGTCAGCTAGTGTTCACAATTATAAATCATACGTCCCAAAATTTGATCAGACACCCGTTTTGTATCATTGTATTTACATGCGGACAAGCACGAGATAAAAGAGCTCAAATCGTCGCATTCAATGGCAGAAGATAATATAAGGGCTGTTTGGGAGTGAGTGAGTCGCGGACAAGCCGCAGAGGCCGAACCAGGAGATTACTTACCGTGCCAAAGACGTGATAATAGTGGCCATCCACACCACCATGGCCGGGGCCTCCGTAGTACGCCATAGGGAACCACTTGATGCCAATTAAGCAGATGCATGGGGAACAACAATCAAAGTAGTTCACGTACATATTCGCTAGGCATTTGTTCCTTGAAGGCTCGAGAATACCTTGCAGAAGTTGATTCGTCCACGATTGAGGTTCCATAGCGCGGCAAAACAAATTGACCAATTTGCATCTCTGTGTCTGTGATAATGCCCCGCGATATCCGCGCATAGGAGGTCCGATATAGTCCTCGATAGAATATATATTCACACCTATGACATAAATCAGATCAGATCAGTAGTTCGTCGCAAAGTTATACGCTGTGTTAGGGTGTTAGCCACTCGGAACATACCACCGGTCTAGATCATCCTGATCAATATCATGAACACGCCCATCCGTCACCATGATTTCGTAAGGATTTGCTTTGCGCAAATTGAGTAACTACGGGAAACGTCTTGCAGCGGTCAAACTCACGGCGCTTGGCAAGAGGTTTTGTTACCACGTATCCCAAGAAGATAACTGGATCGGGATAGGATGCAGCCATTATCCTAGCCAATTCAGTACTCTGGAATTCACGGTCTAAGGGATCTTCCTCTGATTAAGGTCATAATTAAATCACAGTATGGGAAGTATACCAGTGAGATGAAACTTGCCTTGGCCATTATGAGCAACTACCACGGTGACTTTGGTGCCATAGATGTCTAGAACAGCTTCGATTGCTGGCGCAAGCTCACCATGTGGCGAGGGAAGTAGATGATGTGTAGATTGGATGATGGGAAACTGGCTCACCAGAGGAGTTACAAACAGATGGAACTGGATTATAATTGGTTATGACTTACTTTGGATAGAAGGGCGCATCCCCATGTGTGTCTATTTGGACCAGGTCCAATATCCACGTTCTGTTGAAAGCACATAAGTCAGGTAGGATCATTGAAAACTTTGATACAAACATAACCCAAATCTTCAACGGCAACTCTTGTTCTGGGACCAAATCAAATAATCCTTCATATTTAAGCAACCCAAGAAAGTACCCACAGATCACGGTGACCAAAGGAGGTTCTCTGTAAGGGCAGGAGCCAGGAGCCACCGGTCAGAGATTGCTTCAAGATAAAAGATACGCAGGCGCACATGCAAATCTGTCTCAAGGAGACCTATAATGTCTAGTTGCATATCCCGGACCAAATTCCTGATTCCTCGCTGACTATCATGGCCTTCATTATCAAAACCGAAATGGACTGTCCAGATGCCGGCTTGAACTATCCTTGACCCTGGTTTGAAGGGCCGCGGACTGGAAGATGGAAACCGAAATAGTGTGACAAAACCAGACATGACAGACATCAACACGAGAAGAACGTATACATATGACGCCTTGGTACGAGAGATAGGAGCTGAGGACTTGACATTAATAGCACTTGAAAAGAATGGGAAGAAGAGCACCACTTGAGCAAAGAGCACCCTATAGACAAGGTTTGGGAACCATTCAACCACTGTAAAGCTGTACAGCTTACCAGTTGGTCCTTTCTCGGAAGTAAATACCTCCAGGGACAAAAGCATATGCCACAGTGAAAATGCTAGCGAGAGTCAATAAACAATAAATGGCAAACGCTGTGCCTAGCATACGTCCTGCGTAAATTCTCGCAGCAGCTACTCGCTCGAATACAAAAGGAGTGATGCACATCATAAAAAACACAACTCCTAAGCCACCGAGATAACCGGACCAGTTCTCGTACGTGTAGAGAACATAGGTAGAAGTAGCACCGAAGGCATAGAAACTTGGATGAGTAATGAGCGCTCGGATATGATTTGAGGTCACCGTAACACTACGGTGAATGACTCTGATGCCATTTTCTATTCTTCCTTCAGAAGGTTCTGATCCAGGTGCGGTAATTTGACAAGATTCCATACAAGCGTAAAATCCTAAAGCGAGGCCAAGACATTGCACAACGATAGTCAACCCGCCATGAAGATGCGGCACAGGTCCCCGTGGTACACCATTTTCATATCCAGTCCAAGACCAAGCAATCAAAGTACTCGAATCAGCAAGCAGGTTATGAATGGTGAAGATGAGGCTTCCGAGTCCCAGTGCGGGTGACAACCAGGAACGATGATTTACAGGTAATTCAGTAGATCTGAAAGCTGTAGGACTTCGCATGGACAGCTCAAGAATGGCCAAAATGGCGAACGATATGCCGGTTTTATTGAGCCCTCCAGATTTTCCATTGACGAACGGCCACACTGTCCGGTGACAGTGAACCCCCGCCATACATGAGGAACGCAGTTTTACTCACGGGGATTGTTCGTGTGGTTCACGTGTTTCACAAATGATGTCATGATCCAACCCGACCCAAACACTTGTTGAATGAGCACAATCTTGTTCGAACATTAGGTAGTCGTCTTACCGAACGCCTGGTAGTATGAATCATCTCCAATCCACTTAACCGCAGCAGCAAGCATTCCAAGTGCTGTGGCTGGTGTCACAGCAACTAACCTATGTAATGGTTTGTCGAGGGCATAGGCTGCTAGTCCGACTAGCGATGAGCTCTGGAGGATGATCTGACCCCTTTGACTCTGAGAGAAGTCGTGGAAAGAAGAGAATCCAAGAAGGCAAGGGGAAAGAACAGCTGAAAGGGCGAGCTCTTGTCCTGCGATCCCGAGCTCCCAAATGGAAAAGTAGAAGAGTGTCGGAATGAGGGCAGTAAACAAGGTCAAAAATACAAATGCTAAGAAGGAACATCAATTAACACCTCGATTAGAAGATAGTTGGACATACAGAGATACACATCAGATATAAAAGATAGCTGAGATTTAGGAGTAACTGTAGGCAGCACCAACCGCATAGAATGCCTTCTCGCGATTGAGGACGCAAGATTGCTCTCAGTTTGTCTGTTGATGTTGACATCAGCTTTTATCTCTGGAGTTGCAGCCTCTTCATTTGACGAAACGATAACCTTCGGGCGTTTTCTGATTTCGTAATAAGTTAACTGCAATCAGCAAAGCATTTTATGCAAGACGATGGAGACTCTGGTACATTTGTGTTGTTGTTTCACTCGATGTTCCAATAGTTATCTACATTATTGATAAGGCCTCTTACAGAATAGAGACTGAGTAAGGGACGTGCCTTAAGATCTGCCTCAGCAAAATCTCGTTCGGCTATGGAGTCATATAATATATCAAAGAATACAAGACTCCATTCGAAGAAAGCATATTGAGTATAGGCTATATCGGTTGCTCAGTCTAACCCATCAGACTAGTTCAGACCAGACCAGACTGACCTCCTGGTATACGGTTGACCTTGTGTTGGATAAAAAAATAGACCAGTGGTGCGATAGACAAGAAGAAACTGAGAAGATGTCAGTTTTAAGGAAAGGAGGAAACTGAGGAGGTCACTGACACAGTTGCGACCCAGGCTCTATGATTGCACTTGGGTTTTAGCCATCTGCTATCTGAAGATCACAGTCAGCTAGTAGATGCCGCACCTGCGTCTTCGAACAGTCCTCCTCCGAGAGTATAATACACCACCAATCATCCACGGAAGGTTGCAAACCATGTATAAGATCATGAACATGTCGTGTACATCATGATCATCAGTAGATGTAATGTACACCCAACCACCACAGGAAAGAGTCCGAATGAGACCTATTATAAACAGCGTTCCTGGCCAAAAAAAAGTTTCGGATCGCTGGGATTGGAGTTGATATTGTAAGTAAACGAGAGCAAACCGAGGTCCAGATGTTAACGCAATCAGTATCTGAAAAACGCTACGTTCTGGGTACCAGTCGCCGATTCTGTAGAAATATTAAGACAAGATAGATTCACTGCTAATTCAACTCACGTCGCAGACACCGAAGGAAACCATTCCTGTGGATATTCAGCTACACCATTCTTGACGATCTTCCTGTAATGAAGGAGACATCCAATGCCCAGTGCGGAAAGAAATGCGGCACACGCGAGAACAGTGTGAGCCTTAGCAATTGAAGCAGCCCTGAGTATAACAGGCTGTGAGCTCATGGTGATAGATAATGAACGCGCTCATATCAAGGGCGCTTGATCAAATTGTGATGTAATACACGTGATCCAGAACGCGTCCAAGGGCAGACACTACCTGGTGCCTCACTATGACTATGGCCGGCGACAACTCTATACCCATTACTGTTTTCACAGGTTTTCTCGGCGCAGGAAAAACTTCAATTATTCTCTCTCTCCTGCCTAAGCTGCCGCCTGATTACAAGGCAGTCTTATTGAAAAATGAGTATGGTGACATTGAAGGTACGTTGAAGCCAAGGTCGGAGATTACGTTTCTGATGCCACAGCAGTGGACAGTAAACTTGCAAACGAATCAAACTTATCTGGGATTAGCGAGATCTTGAACGGCTGTATGTGAGTAAGGTCATTGACGAATTATCGACTCAAGAGCAGGTTCATGGAATGCAACTACAGGTGCTGTGTTCTTGTCGGTCAAATGCAAACAGCTCTTCTAGAGATCAGAGGTGGGTTCACCGTGTTAAATCTGCTTTCTGAATCCCTTAAGCTTACTGAACAGACAAATTCCGTCCTGACCGTATACTCATCGAGTGCTCGTTCGTAACTCCTTAGCCCTACTACAAGCAATACTCACCGGTCTTCTCGGGGCAACAGAGGGTCGGCGTTTCCTGCAACTCTCGCATTTCAGATTAGAGAAATTGAGAAGATGACGGGCGGTGACCTCAAGCTTGATGCCATAATTACCGTGATTGACGCTGAGAATTTTGTGGGCTACGAAGATCAATCTCCAACTGCACGGATGCAGGCTTCTTACACCGATATTATCCTCATCGTGAGCTTTGAGTAACTTTTCCTGAGGAGTTGTGAATAACCCAAGGTTAGAATAAATGGGAACATGTTTCCGAAAGGCAACTTGACGAAGTCATTGACCACTTGAATACGTTAAATGATGCTACACCCAAGATCAAATGCCAGAGAAAAAATGGAGTTGACCCTGATCTCATATTTGGTCACCAAACCAAACTGTTCCTCGATCCTATCTCTTCTACGGATGAGAGGAACAGAGCACACCACAACGAAGTAGAGACCGCAACTCTATATAGGGGAGGGGCACCGGAAAGACACTCGCTCGACCATGAGTGCTCCGATTGCAAGAAGAATCATTCTTCTCATGGCCACTCACATGCGACCGAAGGTCTAGAACGAGAAGTTTTACTCAAAGCACTCCAATCATTATCCAAGGAAAACACATGGAGGCTGAAAGGGTTCCTTCGGTTGATCGATAAAGATTCTTCCGCCCCCTCGGTCCACATTCTGAACTGGGCATTTGGCCGTTCCGAGCTTAGTGCAGTCAGACCTGAGAATGCCGATGGTTACCTAAAAGATCAGGAAATTATCAGACTCACAATGATGGGGGAACGAGGGGAGGTTGCGAGGGTAGCACGGAAGTTTGCAGACAATATTGGAGCTAGTATCCTCTAACAATTGTAGATTTTATTCGGACCCCTGAGAATGATGGACCCTGGTAAATTATGGCCAGAACTTAACATGTGATAAGTGCCTCTGTTGATGGCCATCTTTTTCACTCAACACCTCATCTCCCTTCCCCCATCGTGTTGGTGCTGTCAATGCTTTCCTACGCCCTTAATACAGGTACGTTTATCGCTTTATAATATGAACTCATCTGCTCATAACATCCGTAGCGAGCACGTATTTTCACTTACCTATCGACGAGGATGAAGACAAGGACATCGAAAATTACGAACGCAAATACCTGACCTGGGTCGCGGAGCCCTCAGCGTCCGAAAACTTCCCCTCTACATCTTCGGGCCAGTCTCAGCCGCATTCCGATACCTCGTCAGAGACCGATCAACCAGAGACGCTGAAAACAGTTCTCTCCACCAACTGCCTCTATGAAATACTCGGGGTGCCCAAATATTCCAGCCTTGACAAGACAACTCTGCGAAGGGCATATCTTGCACGGAGTCGAGCATGTCATCCAGAGTATGCTTCCTCCTCAGTAGTTTCTCGCTTTCCCTGAAATCATCATTAGTAAATTTCCCGACAATCCTGATGCAACGCATGCATTTCAAAAGGTTGCTGTCGCCTATGAGGTTCTGAGCAAACCTTCCCATAAACGTGTATACGATACGCATTCGACAGACTCTGAATATGATGTATTTGCTATGCATCCATCCAGCCATGCTGAGGAGACATTCAAGGGAGTTGTTCTAAGTGTTTTCAACGATTTCTTGGATGGTGATCTAGAAATTATCCGGACATTATTGAGTCTGTATAATCCAAATCATCTGCGAGTCCTTGGCTGATTTTTTCTTGGGACACAGAGGCACTAAACGAGATTAATCCTTCAATACGACTCGAAGAGGATGGCATCGATTCTGTTTTGATTACTCTTGAAGCAATTCGTGAGCGAGCCTTGAGTATGTGGAATCTTTAATTACAAAGATCTCATCAGTTGACCTCGGCTTCAGCTTGTCGGACGTGCATAAACGCACTTCACGCCGAGCTGGCTCGACTACTCGAAGTGCAACATGCCTTCAAGGAGTTATCGTATTTCGATATTTTCGGGCGCACGAGAATAACAATCCAATTAACCCGAATCACTCTCGGCCTTCCTATTGTTCTGGAGCAAGCACTTAGTGGCCAAGTTTTTGCGCGTGAGACTGTCCAGGAAAATGAGAAACAATTATTTCCTCGTCACGTGACAAGATTGATCAAGGGTGTTGATGCAGCACTCGAAAAGATGGAGAGGATACTCAAATGACTGGTGGTGGTGCACAGTCAAAATCCGTTCATTCCGCTATGTTCCATTCTCTATGGGATTGTCTCTCATTTCCGATTTCACAGGATAAATTTGACATTGTCCATCATCCTTATGTGGTTTTAGTATTGGTAATTTTCACACTGTCCATGAAGTGCCAGCAACCACATGACATTCGAATACTAGTGTCGATTTCTTCTCGCCTTTAGTGTACCGTTGCCTCGTGCCATTCCTATAGTAGGTGTCACATTCTAATTAGGTTCCCTCCAACCTCGAGTCGATAATCACCTGTCTTATCTCTTTCCCTTGTCTGACATCTGGCATCCCAAAAGTTCATTTCCATATTTAGATTTTATTTACATGTACATGTCCCGCGATTCCGGAGTAGTGTTGTATCACCACGTCCGTGCCCATCTCTAGATCTTGTTGTACCAGAATGTCATTGCAATTGTATACTCTGCTCATGATAACCGATAACCTTGATTTTGCCGCGTCTGCCGCCTGCCTGCCGGATATCATCTTGTTGTAATCAGGCATCTTCTTGGCCAGGATTTATATGTTATGTGCCAGCCATTGAAGTTAAGTACCAATATGGTACTTCTAAGCTACTACTAAGGTATAAATACTACACATGTTGAAGACTGTGGGTGTTATAACTTCACCTTATCACATATACTCTGTAGTTCCTGGTTCCTTGAGGTTTCTAACAGTTTCATAACTACCTCTCCAACACAGCACATGTTATTGGTTGGAAGGGAAGTCCCAGCAGCAGTGTACAGTGTAGACAACTGACAACTTAGTATACCAGGCTCAATATACCAGGCTCAATCCTGACTCTCAATCCTCTTTGTAAAGTATCTACTAGCCTTAAATACTGGGTCTTGGTGTCTAAGATAATCATTGAGAAGAGATTAACTACAGAGGTTCTATAAATTGGCTTTTCTATTTTGGCTACCAAAAGAAGGTTTTGACCTACTAACACAAAATAAGCTACTCGCTTATTTGTGATATATAAATTTGTTATAGACTAATACAAGAACATCTATCTTCCATAACAAATGACACTTGTATCAATCTTAGATATCTTTTACTTTTATAGACTTTACTGTCACAGATCACATATTTGTGTTTTATTGCCCAGTGACTTGTTCCCTGGATTTGCTGTTATTAAATTACTAGAAATCAGTCTCTGAAGTATTTCTATAGTTATCCCTTTTTCAATCAGTATCTGAATATATCTGTCTTCTATTACTTAACTCTTTTCTACTTTGCAGATATCTTCTTTCTATTTCTTGGTTATTATCTTAGAAACTAGTACTTGTATTTAAGGCTAGTATTAGAGTGACTGGCAAAGTCTGGAGAGATCAGCAGAGTTACTCCAGGAAATCCAAAGTTTTATTAATAAGATATATTAAAGATACAACTTACCTCCAGAAAAACTTAAGAAAACAGAATAAGATTTTCTGAAGGTGACAACTATCCTAAATACTCTAATTTGGATTACAATCTAGTAGAAAAATACTGATTTAAGCCAGAATGATGATACTCAGATGATTAGAGATACTAATGGAAATATCTAAAATACTATTCATAATTGGCAAAGACTCATCTGATAGTGGCCAAGTATTAGGGTGACTGAGCAAAGTCTGTAGATATATGCAGAGTTTATGATCTCCAGAAAAATCTAAGAGGACAGAATAAGGTTTTCTAAAGACAGCAACCATTATAAATACTCTACAGTCTATTTTAATCTAGTAGAACAGTGCTGAGGTAATCAAAAAATAATAGCAACCAAATGACGCAGAACTCTAATAAAAATATTTAGAAGATTATTTAGAATGGCTAGAAGTATGAAATAATGATTACAGGAAAAATGGTAGCAGACAGAGTACAGAGCATGATTGTAGTGAAGTCTGCAGAATTTGATATCTACAATGACTAGGTCAATACTACAAACTTACAGTAGAGTCTAGTAGTTGAGGTATAAAAGAGCTAGGTTCCCTAACACTAAGAGTACTAGAGAATGATCATATAAATAACAGTAGAAGGTAGAGTCTATAGACAGAAATAGCTGAAAAAACACAACAAACTTCACAGATATGACAATAAATGACAGAGTTACAGTAGAAGTATCAAATTCTATAGGATCATCAATAAATATTGGAGCTGACAGTCCTCTTACACCTATATCTCCTTCTAGATTGCTGTAACTCAAAGAAAAAGATATTAGGTGAAAATTGATGGTTTAAAAGTCAGCTGCTCAAACAAACTATGAAGTTTGGAGATTGAGAGAATGAAACTCTGCTGCTCTGTCTAATGCAAACATATTTGAGACATTTTCCCAAAAGACTCAAACTCTTCCACTTAATCAGATATTGGTATCTCTTGCAATGTTAGCAACTGCCTAAGATTTTCTTGATCTCCTATTTCTTTTCTCCATTAATAATAACAGAGTTTGAAAGAGAACTTGAATGTCTCCCAAATATAGGATTTTTAGGCATAGCAGTAAGCTTGATGACCAAATACAGTCTTCATAGTACAGAGGAGAATTTTAGGCAGTATAATATAAGTCTTACTTGTTTTTCTACTATATAAGACCTGAGGTAGCAATACAACAATTTGGCAGATAGACACTTTATATAAATAAATGTTTAAGGAGTCAAGGAACATCTCATTATCAGGATTGAACACTGGAACAGGGCTGCAATATTGGTTGTAATACCTGGCCATGTTATGGAATTTCTAGATAGTAGACTTTGTTTCCTTAAGTACAAACTATATCTACTCTGTGAATTTTGAAATGCTTTCTAACTTAGACTTCTGTTGATGAGGCTCAAACTCGATTTATAGAAGGTGCTCAGTATCAAGAAGAAACAGAAGTTGTTAAATCAAGAAATTTATGTGGTTGTTGTACTGAAAATCTACTAATAGAAAGAGGTCATACTAATCATTCGACCACTCATTGATAAAGATCTAGAGGTAATAATCCAGTTCTTAATTTACTTACTCAGTTTGTTCATCTGACTGGGAGTGCTAGGTTATAGACAAAGCAATCTCAACTCCAAGGAGATAGTAGAGTTCTTTGGTAAAAAGCACAATAAACTGTAGATCTTTATCTAAGATAACATAAGTAAGAAGACTATGGAGTTTCCACACATTGTACAAGAAGAGCCTTAATATTCTCTCCATAGTAATAATCATATATTGGAATGAAATGTACTGTCTTAGACACTGAGTCTATCACAGTTATCATTTATATCAAACCCCAACAACTTGAGAAGTTTCACAATGAAGTCTATACTAATAGTATTCCATTCTGTATTTAGTATAGCTAATAACTGGCATACCTAGATATCTAAGGCCACCAGTTCCAGTGTTTTCTAATATCCAGCATATCCAGTAATCTTTGAATCATGAAAGAGAAAGATGATGTATTGACAGAGATTGCAGATGTTAGAGATATAGATTTTTCCATAAAATAGAAACAATCCATCTGACTACTCCAAAGAATAGACAAACCTAGTAAATGACTGTCAGAGTTTTCTTGCTGCTCTAGTCACTAGTTCCTCTTATTGACCAAGTTTGTTACTATAGTGGATATACATCAGAAGAATCAGATTCATTACCTTCAAATGCCATTTCTTTTATTATTGTCAGGCATGATTCACACTTGAAGGTAAAAGTTCACAAGCTTGAATCAGAATTTGTACCAAGTATGGAAGCTTGTACAAAAAGCATAGTATTATGAACTTTGCAAATGACCTTGGCTTCAGCTTATGTACTGTGCCATCTGTCTGCCACAAAGTTGCAACTTCAGAAGAACAAATAAAGTTCAAGGGAGTGAGTTCTGATAAAAAGTGTATTGCTGTGAAATGCCAGAGTTTAGTGTTTAATTATATTCATTATAAGACTGAAGAATACAGTATATCTACTAGTTCTTAAATACAAGTATGATTAAAAGGAGAACTGAGATTCTTCTCATAGTACAGCACTGAGCAGAGGTTTCAGTGGTGAGATACTGACAGAGGTTTTAGATAGGACAAATCTGCTATGAAAGACTAAGTACTCATAGGGTTTGTACAAGAGAGTGACATTATTGCAAAAGACAAGTTATGTACAGAGGAATAACAACACTGTGAAAGATAGGCT
>Ga0157368_1000157_pt1 | contig 32945 bp, 32 predicted proteins | sample AttbisABBM3_FD_113146 | JGI IMG/M metagenome (GOLD analysis project Ga0157368, IMG submission 113146) | Fungus gardens microbial communities from leaf cutter ant in Botucatu, State of São Paulo, Brazil - Atta bisphaerica ABBM3 | ecosystem: Host-associated > Fungi > Mycelium > Unclassified ... | reverse complement strand
TTATAGGCACTAGCAAAAAGATAGTGGCCATGCATGTGGTAGGAGAGCTGGAGGTTTTGGTCTGATTTCATGGGGACATGAAACCTGAAATGGGGGTATTGTTATGATTGACGCCTCCTGGGGACAGCATGGACATGGGTAAAGAGTATGACGATATGATTGGCTACGCCACATGTAGTCTCAGTCAGTGCCTCATATAGAAGGTGTTGTTACCTTACTTTATCCTTGTGGTCTCCTCATGTCTTAAACCTCGTGCATGTTGCATTACTGAACTATGGACTTGTATAAATAGCATAGATACATTCATGTGTCCTTACGCTTTACCAATTCTATCTCCCCTTATCCTTTCTCAAGTCTTTGCCTTAGTTGCAACCTGAGCTCAAGCTTAAGGTCGTTACAGAGATGTTGTTTAAAACTTCATAAAATTGATAAGGAGTGCAGGGTCTAGTTCTTAAGTTGATGGGTAATTGGAATAGAGTATGATACATACTAGAAGAGTGAAAAGTACATAGATATTAAATGGTATATGACAATAAACTTACTTATTTAGACTTTTGAAAGCTTACCATTGTATTTCAGATAACAACTAGGATAGGTTAGTTATAATGTGCACATTAGAAGCTGATGAGTTTATCTAGGAAATAAGAAAGATAAGGGGAAAAAGTAGAAGAAGTATTAAAGAAATCAAATGAAGTGATAGAAAAGAGAGTAGACAAGAAACAAGAAAAAGCTAATAAGTATAAGAAAAAAAACCTAGTATAGATTAATGAAGCAAATTAATTACTTAGTAAGCGGAATGTTTTACAACACTTTCTATTAAACATAAGCAGATAAACTTAAAGTATCTTTAAGCCAAGTAATGAATAAAAATGATTAAGGAGTTTTTCATCTAGACAAGTTGATAGCCACAATTAAAGAAAGTTATATACTTAGTCTCAGTAGGAAACAAAGCTATTATTTTTGTTGGTGACTTATCTAGGAAGTTGTTTCATAAGCCATAAGAGTAAAATAACTAGTTATGAATTTACAAGATTCTGGATCTTGTGCTCAATCCAAATTAGAATGTGTTATAACAAATTAATTGTTAAGTCTATTATAGACAATTCAATACTTGCAAGTATTCAACAAGTATTTATAAAGATATAATCTAGCTCAATAATATTTATTCAAGAGATTTGCCATCTATTTGTCAGAGCTGTGAACAATGGACTTGGTTTTATTTATTTTCTTTCTTTCTATTTTATTTTACATTTTTATATTTATTTTATTTTTACTTTTCATTTTACTTCTCATTATTTTGAACTTAGATGAAAAGTGTGATGTAATATCATGTGTGACAGATGTCATGCATTTGTCACAGTTACAGGTCACATGATTATATAATACAAAGAAGAATGTAAAAGATTTTGAAGTAAATAATATTATACAATATAGCAACAGTATATTGACCTTATAGAGTATATATGGACTTTAGGGTAGGTTAGTTATACTATGTGTACAGACCACAGTCTGTAGTATATAGTTTGTACTTGAAACTCTATTTAGTTTTCTTATGTTACTTAATACAAGAGTGTGCTTTTGTTTTAACTCTAAGACTTAAGTCATAATATTATTAGAAAAGCTTAACTATAACAAATCTTATATTAGAACATGAGCTAATTATTAGATACATCAGAAATCTGACCAATTGCTGGTACTTTAAGTGAAAATAATAATCATACTGTTTATTATTGTTAGATACAGTTCATATTAGAAATAGAAGTCCACAAAGTGGACTTGTAGAACAATCTTGGCTTCAGCTTATGTGCTATGCCATTTGTCTGTCATGTGGTCACAACTTCTGATGAAAGAAAGAAGTCTAGAGAGGAAGTGAGTACTGATTGGTGTGTCACTGTTGAACATCAGGAATTGAGTTCAATAATATTTATTTTTGTTGATTATCAGACTAGTGAATTACAGTGTAACTACTAGTCTTATATACAAGGAGATACTATAAAAGATGCTTGGGGTTTCAGTGATATAGCCTATTATTCTGAGTGGAGATTTCAATGTTGAGATATTGACAGGAGTATGGCTTTGCTATGGAAGACCAAGTCAGATAGGAGTATTCCTGTTATGAAAGATAGGATCTCCAGATTGTTGTATTACTACCATGCAGGTGTATTGCAAGGAAGGTGGCTGTCATAGAAGGTGGACTTTTAGATTAGATGCTGATAAGGAGTATCACTATGGGAATGTGTTTTCTGGACAGATATACTTGGTATATGACAATTATCAAGTTTAAACATATAGCCCAATAACAGTAGAATACTTATTAGGTTAGTTACTATGTTAAAGTATGTTAAAACTTTATCCAAGTACTTAGATTTGTTTACAAGAATTTTTCAATCCTTGTAATTGTGACTTATATATATTCTAAGAAACTCTTTAGTTTTTTTAAAATTACAATATTTCTATTTTATTATGAATTTTTGCTTCAACTCTTAGAGAAGTAGGAAATATTTTGAATCTATAACATTGACATAGATAATAACTATTATAAGCTCTTTAGTCTTTTTATCAATGTAGTATATACTAACATCAGATTTATATTACTTAAATCCTAAGACTAACATTAACTTAGTCATAGTCTGTTACCAAGATAAGCTAGCTTGCTTAAGGCTATACAATACTTTGTGGAGTTAGTAGACTTTCTTTTCTTTACCAGATAGCCTAAAATCTTTAGGTTACTTCATATAGATTTTCTCATCTAGATCACTATATAAGTAGGTAGTTTTTATATTAACACTATAGATATCCCAGTCTTTAAGGGCAGTAATAGCTAAGAATATACATGCTATCTCATAGTGAACAACTGGAGAGAATAATTTGTCAAAGTTAAGTTTTTAACCTAAGAAAATATTTTTGCATTAAGTTGAGATCTATAATGACTATTAGACTTAATACCTAGCAATTCTTAATCATTTTCTATTTCTTGGAAAGATTTACAACTTTATAGACTTTTCTATCTTTGAACAATTTGAGCTTCTCAAAGTAGAAGTTAAGCTACTTTTTTTAAACATTAGTCAGTAATTTAGTAATATCTCCAAGAATTTTGGGAATTAAGTGAGACTTTGCTACACATTGTGCTAAGAGAAAGCAAATTTGCTCTATTCTCCCTTCTCTTGTAAGATGTGCTAAGTAACCAGTAATAGTTGGCTCAGCTGATTCATCTACAGAAGGTGAAATATCTATTCTACTTTTATTATTATCAACAACAATTGGATATTAGCATTCCTACTAGATATTATTTTAAACAACAGATTGTCAGGAAATCTTCATAATTTCTGACAAGTATTTTCATGCCTATTGTATGCTATATTGGGGTTGTACAATCTCCTTGGTTTCCATAAAGAACTACACAGGATGTTGGTAGAATGTTCTTGTTCTCCATGAATGTTTTCTTTTCTAAAAAAATACCTGAGTTTGACATATAAATCCTCTCAATTCAGGATTCTGTAGCATTCACAAAGATTATTGAGGGTTGGATGGATATATCTCAACATCAGTGTTAATAATATCTTCAACCTTTACTGAGAGCTACTTAAGTACTAGAAAAGGTGAGGAAGATAGAGACTTATAAGAAAAAGAAGAGAAAGAGAATCAAGGAGGAGAATATTTTTGAATAGAAGAAATAGGTTTATGTGAAATAGATATTGAAACAGGTCTATCTTCACTAAAAGGTCCAAGTGTATTAGACATGGTTCACATCAAAGAGCAAAAGTCCATGGAGTTCACTCAGACTTATATTAAATATGGAAATCCATATAAAGAGTATAGTGTTAGAGACTTTCTATAATAACCTTAGCTTCAGCTTATATACTATACTATTTGTCTGCTATAAGATCACAACTTCAAATAAGGATTGGAGTCCAAGAGAAGTGAGTTCTGATGAGAAATATGTCACTAAAGAATGCTGGGATTAAAGTTCAACTGTTGTTGTCAATTATCAGACTAGTGAAATACAGTATACCTACTAGTCTTTATATACAAGTAGAAATAAAAGAAGATCTCAGAGGTTTCAGAGTACAGCAACAAGTGGGGGTTTCAGTGGTAAAACACTAACAAGAGTAGAATAGGAGAACTCTGTTGTAAAAAAATGAGTTAAAAAAAGTAAACTCTGCTATAGAAGACTAAGTACTTATGGTTTGGAATAAAGTATAATACTCTGTAGAAGACATATCATAGAATAACACTGCCACAGGGAACAGGTCATTATTGGATGTTGGACTAGATAACACCACTGCAGAAGACAGGTTGGACTTAGTATATAACAAAATACTAACAACTTTGTCTCTAAACTTATTTTGTTCAATAAATTATTGTATAATTTATGCTCTTTTATACAAGAGTTAGTACATTTAGAAAAGAATTCTTTATTGAAAATAGTATGTGTGAAGTGAAAAATAACATTTTCTTATAAATGGTGCATAAAGTAATATCCATTACTCTTATACCTAATGAATATCATTAATTCAGAATGTGATACAAGTTTATTAGCATGAACCTCATTAGAGAAAAACACATATGCTTTATAGCCAAAGACATGAAAGTGTGACATCTTGGGTTTATTACCTGAGAAGATCTCCTGAGGTGTTTTTCATTTAAGACATTTAACAGATATGTGATTGTATATATAGTTTGCAGTTATAATAGCAAACTTCTATTAGGAATCTAGTAGACATGATTCAAGATATATTGACTGTACCTTCTCAAGCAATGTTCAGTTCAATCATTCAACACAACTATTTTGTTGATATACATGAAATTTACTTGTTTCATAGATAATTCCTTGCTTTTTTAGAAAGGGTTGTAGTTCTAATAATACATACTCTCCCCTATTATCAGTGTGCAGTATTTTTACAGAATTGAAAGCTGTATTCAACTATATCTAAAATATTGACTTAATTGCTTCCACAGCTTTGGAATTTTTACATAGAAAGACAATACTACAATAGAAGAAATAATCATCAAGGAATATAAACATCTACTTGTACTTAAAGTAAGACATGATAAGAAGCTCAAGGAAATCTAAGTAAATCAATCCAAAAGGCTTACTGGAGCAAACAAGATTCTTAGAGAATTTCAAAGGTACAACTATAACAAACATGTTTCTATGTTGGAAAATAGATCTTCTTTGTGATTTCATCACTATCAAGAACATGATGTATGACTTTGTTAAAGATATGTTTAAAACAACAATGCAAAGTCTCAAAGTTTAAGTGTCTTGTTAAGAGACTTACAAAATTGAGGATATTGTTTTTAAGAATATGAGTTCTCACAATCTGAATATTATCCCAAAAATTCAGAGTAGTCAATATAATAGTATCACCAGACTTATTGTGGAAAGTAGAACTGCTTTTATCACCTTCTACTCTCAATCCAGACTATAAAATTTGTCTAGTAAAGAGAAGACATGTCTGTATGCTAGTGACACAATATACTGGCCATAGTTTTAACATAGCTATTTTTTTATTAGGATTGAAGATTTCATGTTCAATCAGAACAGTACTAGAAGCAACTGTAAATAATAGTGCTTTTGAGTTTGCAGTCTTGACTCAATTATAATTACTCAGAGTTATATCAACAAAGTTAGACTTAAAGTGGGCTGAAGTAAAGCATCAGAATCTAAGAACTATTCATCTTTATAAAAGCTACTATAAGGCATTTTCTTATCCTTGCATAAGAAACACAGTGTCTTTTCGCATTTAGAGAGATTCATAGCAATAGATAAGTTAGACAAAACAAATTTATTTGGACTTGAAGCCATATATGTATAGTTAATTAATTCTACTTTAAACTGCAAAGTTCTCTATTACAGCTATTACATTAGTGTAGGCAATTGTGCCATCACATTCAAGGACAGTTTGCATAGGTTGGATGGACTAAGTCAAGAAATTTAGTAAATTATCAATCTGTAAGGAAAGAGGTATATATAATTAGTTGCCAAGAGTTCAACCCATATCTATTATTGCTCTCTAAGGAGACTGCATAATCATTGTTATCTGCCTACTTTTAGAGATAGCTACTATAAATAAATTAACCTCTATAAAAAAGGGATCCTTAATAGCAGTTCTATAATCTTAGAGATTAAGATTTCAACAAGCAGGTTAGAGAACTTCTTTAAGCATTTCTTGTGAAACTTTAGTGCTTGCACTTTTGCTTGTATCTGGGGCTCTTTAATAGGACTATTTTGAAGAGTATACTTTACAAAAAGGTAATTAGTAAGTTAAGAGACTATAACTGAAGGCTTAGAAAAGTGAAGGTGAGTTGAAGGAGAAATAGCAGCCATACTTGTAAAGACAATGACATTATCTATCTGATAGATATTACTACTATTATCATCAATGTTCTCTATATTATTTGCTTAGTGGACTTTTCTATTTTTCTTGTCTTGGTTATTCTTTTTCTTTTTCCTTTGTTACTACTAAAAAGAATTCTTATATTGTGACTGTTGCTACTGATGAGAGTTTTTTTTTTACTAAGATAGTTTACTCTTATACAAAATGCTAGAGTATCAAACAGTATTAGTAATATTAGTCTATCTGGAAAATTCTGTCTACATAGTGGAATATACAATATTCCAAGTAAGATTTGAAGTAGACATATAAGAAGAAAAAAGAAAAATAGAAATAAAATTTTATGAATGAAGGATTGCAGACAAGAGAGTTATAGCTATCACAACTTAGGCTCAAGTAATAAAGCAAAAGAGAAATCTTACATAAGATTTACACAAAAGAACTCAATAAAGAAATACAAAGTGTCTATCTTATATATACTAGCTAGTTAGTCTATGTAAGACCTTATCTAACCTACCCTAAAGACCATATAATATTCATAAGATTAATATGTAGTAAACATATTGTATGATGTCAGTATTCTAAAACCTTCTATGTTCTTCCATATAATACATGATCATGTGATATATAATGAGTATATAACAATTTGTGACAGTTATGTGTGACATCACACTAACTCCTAACTCTAAGTCCAAAAATAAGAAACTAAAGAGAAAAGAAAATAGAAATAAGAAAATAAAATAAAATAAATCAAGTTCATTGTTTTTAATTCTAATAATAGCTCTTAGAGTAGAGGAGACATTACAATTGTTTCTATAAAGTCTTATATAGAGGGAATCAAGCTTAGTAATTTGAAAAGTAGAATTCTGATCACTAGAGATTTGAAAATCAATTATTCTCTTGTAGTTGGCAAAAAATGATATTAGATCAGACATCTTCATGAGAGTTTGCAAGTAGGTTCAAAGAATCTCAGTATTGGGTTGGTCATATATTAAAAAATTATCTAACAAAGTAGAGTTAAAAATAGTTGGTGTTTAGAAACTCAGAAAGTTTTTCTTGGCTATCTCATTTACATCAGTAGTCTGGGAAAGTATCAAAGTATTTAACATATCTTCAATATTGGAAACAGTATCAGGATAAGCAATAAGAGTGAGAGTTGATTTAATACAGATTTTCTAAAAAAGATAGCTAGTAGAACTAGTGAGTTTAAGAAAGATAGTAATAAAGTTAGCCATTGCTATTAATAAAAATGATTAGCATGAATTAGAAAGCAAATATAGCCAGTTAGAGTGTAAATGTTCAATCTAACTAATAATAAGCTATTTAGCATATATCAAGTATAAGAGAGATCTGTAAACATGAAGTGATCTAAAGATTAGCTTAATCCACACAAGTCTAGAAGTAGCAAAATATCAGCTTGCTAGTAAAGTTAGTCAAGCTCTTCTTATTGATAAAAAGTAGTCTAAAAAGTATTAACTAGAGATTAAGACAACTAAGGCTTATAATCTATTAGAGAATAAAATTTACAATAGTATTGTGCAGTGTAAACAACTAATGACTTACTAATAGTATTGGTTTGTTCTTGTAGAGAGCTAAAGTGTGAGTGATATAAAATATTACTAATATAATATTAAATAAAAAAGCAACATGTGTATATAGTATACAAGCTGTACTAATATATGTTGTGCATATGTGGTGCTGTGCATCATTACATTAGTCATACTATAATCAGCAATATAATTGTTTAGTAAGTGAAATGAGATGTTTTACAACACTTTTCAATAGTCAAAAGAGTTAGATTTTTTGCATATGAACTCAAGATATTAAAAATGTGGAAAAGTCTATACTTATCATATTGAGTTAAGAAAATATTGCTTAGGAAGCAGAAAAATCTTAGACTCTAGAAGATAAGGAAATAAATTACAATATCTTATTAAGTAACAAGAACAATTCTTTAAATAATCAGTATAGAAGGATTGGTGAGAGATTATTAGAGAAGTAGCTTGACTATACCAAGAATTCTACTAGAGCCATCCTAATGCTTTTAAAATCCCCACAATTTGGATATCTAGGAAGTTGTACAATGAGGTTGTGAGAATATAACCTTAAAGAGAGGTAATATTATAATTCAAGATATAAAACACAGATTATATCTAGAATAGCCATAGTGTGACTTACTCCTTAACCTTAGTCTGGTCACTAATAAATCCCATTCTTCCAAACACTAGACCCAAGGGGTTTTGTAACACAAGTGCCATCTATTTATATATAGCCTACATGTTGCTTACACATGTATTAACCTCAGTAGATACACTGTCATTAACTAGTTCAAGTTAGAATACTTGTCATATAAAGCTCATATCTTTGATTTCCACTAACAGTCTTTTTATTATTGGTAAGTGGTTGTCAGTTGTCCACACACAAGTGTTGGGCTGACAACTATGTTATTCAGTGACATCAACAAGTGTTTGGCAATAGAACTGACAAGGTTCTTTCTGATTATGGAATCACCAAGTTATACTGAAACTACATATTGCTTTCAGTTAAAGTAAGAGAAAGTAACCTGATCTTGACACTGGTATGTGATGAATACACCAGCTGATGATAAGTTAGCTGTATCACCAATGAATTAGCATTGGCAGTGGCTTCCTTGAAAAGTAGTATCAGTATATATTCAAAAGTGATGGGAAGGATTTTTTCCCTCTGTCTTTTTCTTCCATCCGATATGATACTCTCACGCCTTCGCACTACTGCCGGAATCCGGTCCTTTTCGGCAATGCCTATCGTTAACTCTTTTACTGGTGCTGTTGGAAACACTCCCCTCGTAAGCCGATTATCCCTTTTCTTTTGACCTAATTAATTTTGTGCTGCCGGTAGATATATTTGAAGGCGTTATCCGAGAAGACAGGGTACAAGATCTTTGGCAAAGCAGAGTTTCAGAATCCTGGAGGTAGTGTCAAAGACCGTGCGGCCCTCGGGTTGGTTCAGCATGCTGAAGAGCAAGGATTGTAAGTCTGGTTTATACGGTGACATGTTGCTGAAAGTACCAGTACTGATCATTACTAAGATTAAAGCCCGGAGGAACTGTTGTTGAAGGTACTGCCGGCAACACCGGTATTGGCCTTGCACATGTGTGTAGAGCTCGTGGATACAAATGTGTGATATACATGCCTAATACTCAAGTAGGTTAGCTCTGTTCCTGGGGAAACGTCTCACAAAGTGTGATTTTCAGAGCCAAGAGAAAATTGACCTTTTGCGTATGCTTGGTGCAGATGTACGACCTGTTCTTGCCGTTTCGTATGAGAATCCTGCAAATTACAATCACCAAGCAAAGGCATACGCTGAATATATAGAAAATGCCATCTGGACGAACCAGTTCGACAACATTGCAAACGCTCACGCTCATTATATCTCGACCGGACCAGAGATATGGGAGCAGACAGAAGGAGGAGATCTGGATGGTTTCACTTGCTCAACTGGGACTGGTGGTACCCTTGCTGGTGTTGGAAAATATCTCAAGGAAAAGAGCGGCGGGAAAGTTCAAGTTTGGTTGGCCGACCCTCCTGGTAGTGTCCTGGCCAGTTACATTCAGAGTGGTGGCAGATTAGTTGAAAGAACTGGTTCCTCCATCACGGAAGGTAATTACAAGCCTCACTCTTTCGTAGACAAATTCATGACTTGGGCTTAGGCATTGGGCAAGGTCGTGTCACGGAAAATCTTGCTACCTTCATAAAAGATATCGATGGTGCATTCACAATACCTGATGAGAAGTCCATTGTGATGCTTTATGAATTGCTCGATACGGAAGGGTTGTACGTGGGTGCAAGTTCTGCACTCAACGTCGTCGCTGCGCTAGAACTTGCTGAGAAGCTCGGAAAAGGTTAGTTCAATGTGTTTCCAACTGTCGAGTTTTTGGCCAACATCATGAATTCAGGTTCTAAAGTGGCAACAATCATTTGCGATGGAGCATATCGATACCAAAGTAGACTATTCTCTAAGAAATGGTTAGCATCTAAAGGATTAGAGGAAGTTATTCCACAACATCTTAAGAAATATGCTGTCTTGGATTAATGGACTATTATCATCGATAATATGTATCATATTGTCATGCAGCGTGAATTAGTGGCTGGGTATAGGGAATAATGAGTCTAGTAGAATAGGATTTCATGTGTGCTATGGCTGAGATTCACTCGGTGGCAGTTGTGTGTTGGCCTGTGTCGGAGGCGACGTCGCCTCTGACTGGGCTGTTGTGTTTGCAGCAACTTTCCGCTCAGCTTCCATGCGGAAGAGAGCTCGCTGAACTTTGGATTGTAGGTAATGTGATTGCGTTACAAGCTGCTCTTTTCTAGTTGGATGTTTCTTACTCCCTTCAGCTTTAGGTACGGGTGGGGAATTTGCTTTGAAAAGGTGTTCATAATTCTGAGGTGTAGTCCAATTTGAAACTATCCATTCCATCCTGTAGGCAGTATGACGTACCTTCATTATGATCTCCAAGTTATCATCCCGCTTCACATTGAGAATAAGCTGCGCCTCGTCCAGTGTCATTCGATGTTCTCGGGTCAAGCTGTCAGTGGCAGATCCGGAGTTCGCATTGTGGACCCCTGCTACATCACTCCCCATATTAGCCTGCGGCGAGTGCTTAGCATCTAGCACATCTCTGAGCGTGGCAAGTCGAATGACGAAGGCGAAAGCTTACTCCTGACGGCCTGTCGCCCGGCCTCGAGGAAGGCTTTCCCGAGGATACGAGAACCAGTCAAAAAAATCTGAATGACAGTTCTTGGTGACGACTAGGACATTTGTCAGTTTTTGCATTTGAGCAATATGACGAAGGGCAAACCATGAGAGATGCTGGAGAACACGGATATCTAAAAGCAATCTGAAAGCCCGGGTGCGTGAGAAATTCGAATTTTTTGGTCGTCCCCTTCCTTTTTCCAATGACATGCCTCACCACACTCATGAATTTTCTTTTTCTTCAAAAAAGCGCAAAGCGCAGCATAAATCCTCGTCTATATCGAAAAATAAATCCAAAATGTCATCGGATTCAAATGTCGATTCTGAAGGCGAATTTCATATCGTCAAGGCTTCTATCAGACTCTCTGTCCCTCCTATTTTTGCAAACAGCCCTCGTGCAGGTATAGAAGAGATGCTTGACTCCATGACCATGAGGTACATTTTATACCACATATTGTACCTTATCCAATAACAAATATTTCTTTTAGATACATTCATGCTCTTCGAGGTGTTGTCCTCTCTCACTCCTACCTATCATTCACAGACAACCGGGCAACAATTAAGGCCGACTGTCCTTTCCTGGTCTGCGATGTTGGGTTCGATGTGACTGTATGGAGTCCGAGGGTTGGCATGAAATTAGGTGCGTGATAAGCATGTTCCTGATTTCCCTCTTGGCTGATGCTTCTGCAGTTGGTAGAGTGAATCTCTGTTCACCTGACCATGTATCCCTCCTCATACATAAAACTTTCAATGCATCTATTCCCCGTAATCACATACCTGGAGACAAGTGGGAATTCCAGTATGGACTCCCCGAGAACGATCCGGAATTCGGTCCTGACGCACCAATGGAAGAAAAGAGATCAGAACAAGAGGGTGCAGGGAAATGGGTTAATCGACAAAGTGGTCAGAGACTGGGAGGGGAGCTCGGGGATCTTGAATTTACTGTTATAGGGTGCGTTATTGGCCCGGCTCTTGTTGCTTGTTTCGGGTCTCATGAGCAGCAAAGGCTAACAGTCGCAAACGAAATGCTTTCAATACAAGGTTCGATACAGCTAGATCCTTTCTCTCCTAAACACGCTATGCGGATGGACGCAACTAGGCAACCTGAGGAGACAGAAACGGAGGCCGATAAACTTGAGGACGAATCAGAGGAAGATGGTAGCAGCGACACTGACACGTTCAGGTCACTTGGTCGCAAAGCAGTTCAGGCAGCGACAGCTGACTTACAGTTGGAAAACTCACGGTCACAAGCAACGAGAAAGAAAAAACAGGAAGTTCAAAGGAAGGATGAGACCATCCTACCAAAAGGGAAGAAAGCCAGAAAATGAGATAGTTGCATTTCGGATAATAGAACAGATGAATCTTGACTGGAAGCGGTAAAAACGTAAGGCGCTACCAGGGTTCGAACCTGGGTTTCGGGAAATCACATTTCAGAATCCCGAGTGATAACCACTACACTATAGCGCCCCTCTCTAAATTTTTCATTAGTATAATGTGTTATATTTTTGTTAATACGAGGAAGGGACTAGCGATGAGGGATCAGAGCGATGACTACGAACCCGTCGCACATACTCATTGCCCGCAATTCGCGAGGCCCAAATAATCCGATTGCATCTCTCAGCTCTCCGACAGAAACACACACCGCGGCTTCTGGAATTTTCCGCTCGTCCGGCTCTCCGCCATGGGTCCTTCAAGGATACGAGTCAGACGATATCATTTCCGAGTTGAACATCGAGGAACCTGAGGAAGCCATAGTGCTTCATGAAACCTTTAAAAAGCATGCTAGATTTCCTGGAACAGTTAAAATTGTAGTTGAGAACACCACTTTCTGGTTTGTCGTTATATCTTATCCCCATAGCCTCATTATCGATTATCACACCATTCAGGACCCACAGAGAAGTCCTTTATTTTGCCTCTCCATTCTTTGAAGCTGTTCTGAGCGGTCACTGGTCTGAAACTGGAAGACCACTGTCTATGTCATCTGTTATCACCATCTCCCAGCCTCCTGTTGTTCCAGGAGACAAACCCGACTTAGAAGCTGAAATGACATTTGCACCAATGGATCTGGCTAGCAATCAAGTTGAACTTGATGGGTTGCTTGACTCCGATGGGGTAAGACTTAGTGAGAATGAGTACAGTGGTGCGGAGCGAAGTACCATCTCAAAATTTCAGGCGAGAGACGACAGTCTAGCCAAATTACAAGGATCAGGCTCAGTCCACAAGAAACTGGAAGACACGACTTCTGGTACTCGTAAACTCTCGGCAGCTCATGCAAAGGTCAGGAGAAGACTGAAAGATGGTCCTGACGCAGTGATAGTCCTGAAAGAGGAGAGGGTGAGCTGGGTCTTGGCTCACATATATGTTGTTCTGAGTCACTCGATCAGGCCAGCACCTTCCATGACTTCCTCAAATTTGTATATCCCCAGTGCGTTACTTGCTCTTTCAGCTTGAGTGTGTATTTATCTTAACTCAGCTTGGAATGTACTATTACTTGGAATAACGCTGAGAGCTTAATGAACATCTCCCATAAGCTTTGCGTTACATCACTTCAACAGGAGTGTCTCCAATTCCTGATCACACATGCGGCCGGCCGACCCATCAAAGCCATGCGGATAGCTGAGCTTTTTGAAGAGGAAGAACTCTATAGGGAAGCCAGCCGTTTCGTACTCGACAATCCTGGTGGGTGGTCCGAGTACGATCTCAGCACACTCAGTAAAGAAACACTGCTCAAGTTGGAGAAGAGGCATGTTTTTTATAGTCAAACCTCGAGATGTACTAACTTAAGTTTCAGACGAACATGGTTCCTTGAGCGTGTTCTCAAACTAGGCTTGACCCAGGTCAATAAAGAATATCAATGTGTAAGGTTATCCTGATTTCATCAAGCACTCAACTTCATCATTATTAGTGTGCTACTTGCCCGGATCCTCCGGTATGTGCACGCCTCTTGGATGAAAAATGGAGACAAGCATACGCAGCCGTCTTTCGTTTTGGTCCGCCCCAGCCCTCTATGGTTTTTCGATATCTCCGTCAGCTTGAAGGTGTCAGTCCTCCTCTTTCACTCACCCAAACCGCCTGTCAAACGAGTGCAAAGGCTTTCACTGCTACCCGTACGATAAAATTCCATACTCTGATTTGAGTCTGGCTGATGCAATTTTTAGTATTCGATCGTATGTTCTCCCTTGGCGTGAGGGCAGAAAATGTCCCTCTCAACGGGCGCATCACTGCTGCGGCAGTTGCAGGCGCAGCTACAGGACCACGCCGTCACTTTCTTTATTGTACTCTGAAGCCAGATGCCTCCAACAGACCGAGGAGGTCTCGAGAAGCGCTATAACCCTTGCTCAGCGACACACACATATAGCAAACCGGATGGAACTATTAAATGCTCATATCCTGATCGTCACGTTCTACGTAAATTGGGTCTGAAAAGTATAAATGAAGATGTTCAAAAGAGATGGAAATACAAGAGTAGGGAGAGACTTGTCGCGATAAATAACTATGAATACCTAACATTACACATGATATAGTCGAAAATGTATGAGATGTCCGAACGAAGTGAAATATAAAAATCCACAAATGGCTTACATACAAAACGTGGAATCGTCATGTAGCTCCTTTAAATAGCTGAGGAGTATGTTCAATAAGCCATTCAACAAAGAGAGCTCGCTGAGCCATGTCGCTGAATTCAGCCCCCGGATCTGGAGATCTGATAAGAGTAGCTGTATAATCGACTAAGTGTGGGTGAAGTGAGAGCAAACGGCAGTACTCACGCCCGAATACAACACCGAGGTTTCTAGCGTTCATCAAGTTCCTCTCGTTGCGTTCGTGTATACTGATCAGTCGTTCATAGGTTGACCAATCAAAATAGCTTATGAAGTACATACTGATAGAGGTGAATCATCAAGGAACGGAGCGTACAGTAATGTTCGCTGGGCAGCTGTTGGACAGTATTCGCCAATGTCCAATCTCTCACCGCTGGGTCTTTGATAGTGATACCTTGGACGAACTGTATGTACAACTCGTATGTAAGGAGTGGATTGGGTAAAGAACGGAAGTAATTTTTGAGGACAGATGTGACACTGCTGATGTCGTTGAATCTATCAGTGTCGAGTAAATCAAAGGTCGTATAATCGCCGCGCTCAAACAATTGTGTAATTAATCTTGATTGGCTAGCGCCCCCCGTTTTACGATAGATGCCTTCATAGTCTAGGGCTAAGATGCAGATCAGAATTATATCACAAAAACTATGAAATTTCGTCATACCGACTGCTTCAACTGCCTGAATGCACTTTTCAACAATGATTGGCACCTGACGATCATCACCCTGACTGTCTGCCTGCACCTGCTCAAACAAGTCTCGACCAAACATTGCAGGAACTAGGACAGCTGAATGAAGTACAGCCAATGACATATACATATATACGAACGACTTACTGGGGTGAGCTTGCGAGTCTTCCCTTAGATATTGGGTACAAGGGACGTGAACGGCGCCTGTGCAACGAGTATGAATTGACGCATGACAAACTGCCAGCCGTGGTCAAACTACGATCAAACTCAAAGATAAGCAGATCACATACTCGTGCAGCGAAGTTGGGAGCCCCACAACTTGTCTCCACATTGATCACAACGAGTGAATCTCAACACACTCACTTGCTGGAAGTTATGGTCCAGATGACCCTTATTTCGTTGCGAATCTTGTATTGGTGCGGGAATTATCTTCGGCTTATACGAACCAATCCACTTCAGTCTGCGCGGGGTACTGCTAGGCATGTCCGTGTCTTGTTTAGACGGCTTCATGAGCTTATCAGTATCTTCGTGAACAAGAGTTGATGATCCACTCGTCGATGCACTGAGAGAAGGTGCAGATTGGGTAGGTACATGGCTCAGGTTCCTAAGTTTTTCAAAGGAAGGTTGAGATGCAGGCTGGCTAAGGGTTGGCTTGGGAGGCGTTTCAGGAATGGCTTCCAATCGACGGGAATATATATTGTTGAGCTGTGCAAGTTCCTCATTGCGGGCATTAAGAGTTGTTGTCTCTTCGAGATATATATCCCTAACAGCGTGGAGTTCTGCAATCTCGCGTTTAAGCGTCTCTCGCTCCTCGGCGAGCGAACTCAGGTCCCCTTGATATTGCCTCCTGAGACCGTCGAGACGTTTCGTCAGAGACCGTCCAAGGTTTACTGCAGGTTTCTCGGGCGTCAGGCTGGAGGGAAAAGGAATGTGAGATAAGTAGAACGTTACTGGATGGCAGGATTGCGTACCTTTTCGTTGACGAGAGTTCTTCCATTTCTGCTAAGGTGATATCTCTCTCAAGCTTCAACCGGGATAGATCATGCTCTAGGCCAGATAGATCGTCATTCAACTCTTTAGACATTTGCTGCCTCAATTCGCGTCGACGATCTTCTCCAGACATCGCCGTTAATTTGGCAGCTTGACCGGATAGTAGGACGCGTAACCGAGTGATTTCCGCCTCTCTATCACGCCTGGCCTTCCATTCCCGGTCGTACTCTGCCTGAGCTACTAATACGCCGTCGATAAAGTTCTTGCTTGACCTCTGTGGTGTATGCTCAGTGCTCGAATCAAAGAACAATAACAGGAACCCCCACCTTCATTCCATCAAATTTCTCCTTGAGGTCATCACAGACTGTCTTTCTTGACTCCAGTGTCACAGCCACATTCTCGACAAAGTCAACGTCCAGCTGAATTTGCTTGACACCCTGTTCCCGAGAACCCTGGACAATCCCGTGTAATTGAGAGATCAGCCAGTTTTCGCTTGGGCCCAGTTCTGAGACGTGAAGGCCGTCGACCGATTGAGATGGTTCTCCCTCCACGTCATCTGGAGGAAGGTTGAGAATAGGCAATGGCTTGTCCTCTGATGAAGGCTTCTTACTTATTTCCGGTGGTCTATATAAGTAATTCAGATGAGTGAAGGTGACAACTCCATCAACATACATGCTGAGCGCCTGTCGCTCCTCTGGCAGTGATTCCAAGAGAGATTTTTGCAAGTGGATTTGTTTTGGTTCATCCGCTGTCGTGGCTTGAGGGATAACAGCTGTCAGATCTTTCTCAGATGACTCGCGTGACGCCTTCGGTGTAGAGGGACCATCAGGTTCTCGAAGGAGAGTGACCATTTGGTCCAAAGATTTTAATTTATTCCCTTGCACTGAGCTCAAAAGTTCAGCAAAATCTGCAGTGTTTAAGGAGAAACGGATAGGAGGAAGAGCAGGAGCGATGAAAGTTGCACGCGAAGTTCGCTCGACAGGTGAAGACTCTGATAAGTCATCCGAAGCCTCATGTTGGGATGGGATAGAAGCATCGAGATCCTCGCTCAAAACAGGCGAATGGGTATTCGAGTTGTCATTATCACCCGTGGGGGCTGGAGGCAGTGGATGATGCTCATCGAGCATGGGACCTCCATCTCCCAGAGCCTCAGAATCTGATCCATCTTCTATGCCGTGTGGTACATCTACTTGATGGTGCGGGGATGTAGATCTTGAGCTCACAGATGATCCCCGTCCCTCAATACTACGGTTTGACATTCTATTTCCATTGAGAGGATGCGATCGACTATCAACATTATCATTTTGCCTCGAGATTGCTGGACTCAGAGATCGTGACGGCTCTCTTGATCGATTAAGTAATAGTTTGAGATTTATTGTTTGATCCTCATTGTCCTCGGTAGCTATAGAAAATGATTCGGAACGGGATATTTCCTCTGTCGCAGCAAGGGAGTGGTAACTATCAGTGGAGTTTCCCTGAACGGTAGGACCGGGGGCCAGCCCTTGTCTACCAAAAGACTGAGTTTCTGATCTTGGGGACGCCTGACCACTGGGAGTTGATGGATGAAACGACGTATGATCTGAAAATGTGATGGAGATCGGAGACAGCATTGCATTGTCAGTTCCAGTGGGAAGGATTAAACCTGCATTAATGGAGCGTCTCTTTTCTGATCTTGGAGTGATAGCTAGGCCTTCAGATGTGCTCGGGCGAGCGTTGGGCCCAAGAGGAGGATCTCCTGATTTCTGAGCGAAAAAGGTCTGGAGAGGTTGAGCGCCATCATCATAACTTCGCCGCCTGGCTTCTCGGTTGCTACTAGAGACTTGATATTGGGAATTGTGGAGTCGCTCGTTCTCGTATGGTGATGGGGCAATGGTAACGGCCGGATGTACAGGTTTTCGGAGCTGCATATCCGATGATGAGTTGTCGGCGGTTTGTGATGGAATAGGTCGAGCGTCCTGTCCATTTGAGGACTGGAGGGGGCCTTTCGGCTTGACGGATGGCCGAGTAAATGCAGGATCCCTTGCTATGTTTGAGTGAGATGCTTCCTGCTGACCAACCGGATTGCTGTTTGACCTAGATGACGATGGGACCTGAACCGTCGACGGCTGGGATATATAAATTAATTTCTAGTGACTCGAAGAAATTAAACATACACTGCTATCCGGGGCGTGATTCCGTGGGTCACGATCCCTACTCTTTGAAGAGCTGCCACCGCCATGGCGCTCGCGCTCTGCCTTTTTCTGCGTATATTTTCTGATCTTGATCATACGTTCATTGTGACACTTCATACAATATATGCCCTGACTGGTTTTGGCGAAGATGAGCTCGTCTATCCGATTCTTGCATACTTTACATTTGAAGCAATGGGCGTGATAGGAATCGTCGCCAGTCATGATGGCTTCGTCAAGAATGGGAAGATGACAGACATTGCAATTGTAGGAACAGTTGGCACATATGGGTGAGCCATCAGAGAGTAGAAGGAGGTTGGTATCTGCGGTAACTTGATTACCGCATTTTGCACACTTGAAGCAGTCGACGTGGAAAAATGATTGGCTATAGATACGAAAAAGTTAGTTTCATGTTTTCTTTATCAGATGCATTAAAGATTTTAGTTAGCGCGTTGCAACCGCAAAACATCCGTGTTATAGTTAAATTTATACTGTGGAGAATGCGAAAGGGAAACATAGTGGATGCTTAGAGAGACCCACCCAAAAGCTACCACAAGGCCGCCCTGCTCGCTGACAGCAGACTTCTTGCATCCGGGACACAGCCTGTCCTCGAGATCGAGGACATCCTGAAAATTGCGATTAGACTGTTGGATGTTGGAAATGGATTGCTCATCAACAGGGATTGTGACGGGGCTTGAGGTCATAGAAGCGAACATGCCGTGGTCGTTAGGCGAAGATCACACAACGGGGCGAGATGTGTATTGTGCCAGCGCCGAACAAGATAGCCTCGTATCCCAGGCAGTCAGCACAAGAGGCTAACTCAAACCTTGGGTATCCTAGAGCAGAAAGGACCGAAACGAGAGTGAAAAAGGATTGGGGTAAGTGGTAGGAAGCGGGCGTTTCAACGCGCATGTCACACTTGTTACAATTTCCCTGGTAGACAGACAAAATTATCAGCAGCAAACTGATTGATGACCAGATATAGTATAATCCACGTCACCATGTAAAAATGAATTTCTGGGCGCATGCTTGTCCTCTTCAGAGAATGAGAGGATAACCAGGGCGTCTTCACTCCGCTGAATTCTATTATCCAGAATAACCGCCATCAATCATTGCATCACCAAGTCATCATGATACCCAAATCGAGAAGCACCATCAGAAGATGGTCCGTGCGCGATTTTGTTTGCTTTAAGAGTAGAGTCCGTAGTTTTAACGGTTTTTCCCATCTCTTGTGCTCGGGCATGTACTGTCGCCAGTGAGGTCTTTACCGAGGCACAGTCTTTTGCTGATTGCAAATTACACATCCGAACCCGTCTGTTGGCTTCGGCCTTCAGCAATTTTTGGAAACCTTTCCTGAAAATTCAGGATTATTTAACAAGTAAATAGTTTATATTTTGGTTGAATAACAGTTTTTTTGTCTTTCACCTTCACCTTCATCTGTCTGAAATGGCTTTAATTACAATTTCCGGCTATCCTTGTTCTGGCAAAAGTCAACGTGCCTATGAACTGAAGCAGTATATGACTTCTAAGATACAGGAGCCATGTTTCCAAGGTTTATATCATTCTGTCCAAGTCATATCAGATGATGTGCTTGGTTTGCAAAGATCAGTGTATGATGGTATGTAGCCTGTATTTTCATTGATGATTTAATCATATATTTGTAGAAAGCTGCTCTGAAAAGCCAGCCAGAGGAACCTTCTTCACTGCTGTACAACGAGCCCTTGCTCTTGATAAAATTATTATTCTTGACTCTCTCAATTACATCAAGGGATTCCGCTATCAACTCTACTGTGCTGCAAGAGAGGCCAAATGTCGTGTTTGTACTGTATGCTCCATACTTAGTTTATCTCACAACTCGGCTGACCTTCGAGAGTAGGTTTATGTTATCACGAAACCTGACATCTGTCGAGAGTGGAACGATAATCGTCAAGACGAGCACAAGTACGCTCCGGAAACGTAGGAGTCCTCTGTCTTAGGTAGTTCCTCGCACTCAATGCATTTGCAGACTAGAAAATCTTTTTATGCGGTACGAGGAACCATCGTCGATGGTACGATGGGATGCGCCCCTGTTCATAGCACTGTGGACTGACGAGAGTTTGCCAAACGATGCGATCTGGGAGGCTATCACAAAAGGAATTATCAAGCCGCCCAATTCTGGAACACTCAATGTCTGTCTGTCTGTCCAACGTCCGATCACAGGATCCTAATGACTCATCATATTGATATCAATATGATCAGGTTGCGAAAGCCCCGTCCGATGCGCTTCAGGCTCTCGAGCACACAACGAGTGCGATGGTTTCAACAATTATAGCTGAACGCTCCGCGGGCCAATCCACTGGAGGACCTGTCAGCCTGGTGCTGAATGGAAGCGTCCAAGTCACGGTCATCCTGCCGGAACGTAGTATCACGTTGTCCGAGCTGCAGCGGATGAAGCGACAGTTCGTGAATATTAACAGGAAGTCCATTATCTTGGGTACGACGGAGAAGGGCGCCGTAGATTGGGAGGAGGCGAGCATTGCAGGCAAGTTTGCTCGGTATTTAGAGGAGAATGTGAGGCAATAAAAGTAGACAATAATAAAACAGAACCAAACATGGACCAGTAGCGCCCTTGCTGCAATTAATTAATTACTTTTGTCTCTTGCTTCCTTCCACAGGATACGATAGACAACTTCCCATACCTAGTTATTAAAGTGCCGGTCGTTCGCCAGTCCACTTTGCTTGTTCCCTGTCTACCAGCATGCCTCTACCTCATGATGGCATAATTCATCTCACAGGCTACTCCAGGCCTGGAGAAACCGCCCAGTCATGCCCAAAACAGGCCATGATCATCCGCATGTCTGACAAGACTCTCGATCTACTCGAATCCATGCCACCGCTTCATTTCGAATTTTCAGATAACCCGGTATGCCTGCCCGACTTGCCTGCCCCTCCGCTACCAGTTCTCACTATTGTCCAGGGCTTGACCATTGGCGATACATTTTTTCCTGTGACATCTGTTCAGGAGTCTTCACCCCATGATTTATATCTTCGCACCTCTTCGGCTTCCAAGCGTAATGTGCCACTCAAGCTCTACGCCAATATCACTGGCAAATTTGCTGTTGAGCGTCAACTCGACGATCGCATAACAGACAAAGTTCGCGCGAGCGCTGCAGATGCTCAAAACCAGCGTGCTGGACATACTACCATTTTTCTGAAAACGCCCACCGACCTTCCGTCATCTAATGGCAAGAAGAATAAGGATGCTACAATGTTCCGAAAACCTGTCAGACCAACCGATCAGCCTCGCAAGCCAGCTCCAGCTGCCTCTACTGCCAGCTCGTCCAGTGGTGCATCTCAGGTGTCTCTTCAGTCGCAGAGGAGTAAAGAGGCTCTCCAGGACATACGCAACCGGATGATACGCTGCATTGCTGCCGCTCAACGCACTTCAGAACAAGTTGTCAAGCTCGTTGGTGGGAATGACTCTAGCGCGGCCATGAAACGTGATATACTTGATTTACTTGATGAGGTACGGGATATCAGCTATTTTCTCATAAACATGCTCATGCAACTGCAGATCGCGGAACCTGTGCCCTTGCCAAATAATTCTAAGGCTCAGAAAAGTTACCGTCTCAAAGTCACATCATGGCTCGAAATCCGTCCTTACGAGATTCCGGGGCTGTCAGAATCCGAACGTACGAACATGGCAAGATCTGCCAAACTTGCACTCCGTGCTCTCAAGATTCCAGAGTCTGACCCTGCCTGGAGCTATGTTCAGTACCGGAATCCAAATGGTGGTGTCTCCTCTGGTCTTGCTGTCAAACGTCGTGCTGACCGAATTGGTTCATCTAAAGTCGGACAGAGTTCTGAACCGCCTAAACGAGGGCTTATGTCTACTTCAGCAAAGAGGGTCGCGAAACCAAAGGATACCAGTGATTACACAAATCTCGAGCCCCCGACCTCGCGGCCTCTTACGAGCAGTAGCATCCGAGATGATGAGCCCACAAGATCGCTATCATCTAAACTTTCAGTGACTCGACGACCTGGTTCGGGATTCAAAGCTAAGCAGCCAACTCCCACCGAGGCCCGTGAGTTTGCAAATGGCCGTAGCCCAGTCATCAACGGGAAGGCAGTTCTGGGAGAACCATCGAACGCCACATCAGGCACTCGTCGTTCTCAAAATTCGAGCTCCTCGCAAGCCTCTGATAAGAAGTCTAAGAAGATAGAAGAACTGCGGCATGACGAGGCTGCTGCTTCAGACTCCGAGCGACCAGAGCAGATGAGAGAGCAACACAGGGCCCTGAAGGCTAAAGAAGACAGGGAGCAAGACAAAAGGGCGGGAGAAACAGGAGAACAGGAAAAGGATAAGAGGGAGAGAGAGAGAGAGAGAGAAGAACGAGAAAGAAACAAGAGAGAGGAAAGAGAAGGGAACAAAAGAGATCGTGGTGCTGAGCGCGACAGAGAAAGGGAAAAAGATCGTGAGAGAGATAGGATGGACAGGGAGAGATCAAAGAGACGAGAAGCTGAGGTCGAGAGTGATAGAGAATTTGAGCGGTCCAGGAAGAAGGTTCGAGATCATGAATGGTCACAAGGGCGAGAAGAAGGGGAACATACGGACGATGGCCATCGTCTATCTAAGCGGAAGATACCTGATGACGGTTATGAATCTTCTCGATCCGGTATGAAGAAACGTAAGATGGAATCACATCCGGCTAGAAGTACGAAGCCTAGAGATTTCAGCTTGCCAAAGAAACTTGAAGTTGATTTACCACCTTCGCGACCTAAAGTCACCAGGAAAGAATCACCGTTGCCTCCACCCAAAGTTTCCAAAGAACCAACATTACCCAAGATCAAAAAAGGACCCATTAGTAAAACGTCTATTCTTCCCGCCAAGACGCCATCTTCTTCGGTATCGTCAAACCAGACGCCCAACAAATTGAAGTCGAAGCGGCGCCGTCCGGAGGACATTTACACGTCAAGTGAGGACGAAGGAGAAATTCGACCTGTCAAACGCGAACCTGTCCCTACCAGTATACCCGCCCCCAACGATAAACACTGTGACGAGGGGTCTTTTCAATCTCGTTCACAGACTTCTAAACCCCTAGTTACCCATGACTATGCGGCTCTTCGAGCCCAGTACGATAATTCTTATCTTCCTTATCTGAGTAACTTCCAGAGGTTGATGAAACAGAAGTCCATGATTCGCGATCTTCTCAAAAAGATGGAACAAGACAACACTGAAAGCATCACTGAATCAGACGGAGATGGCGACTTACTAGACCTTGAGGAATTGAAGAAATTAACCTCGGAGTACCAGAATCAGCATGAGGATTTAGAGAAGATTCAACAGATTTTCTCGAGACGAGATGAGTGACCAGTGGTTGGTAGGCTTAGAAGACAAACTACTTGCAAATGCATGTGTATCATTATTTTCGACTACCGAGACTTGGGTGTTTAGAGTCGCTATAAATAGCTCAAGTGGTGGGCTGACAGCCACTGGCCAGAGATTTACGACTTTCTACATGCTCGCCATTTCTGTCGCCTAGACTACCCTCGCTTGTTTTCTATGCCTCCAACTATTCCTATATCTTTTGGTCATTCTACGCCACTTATTGCCCGGACGCTTCATGACTGTGTGTCACACATCAATAACCTGCAGACTCGAAAACTTGTTTCTAATCTTGGCTCCCGAAACTATACCGGAATACAGGACGACGGAAATATTATTGCTCCCAGCGCCAAAGTCTCTGACACAACGATTTCTGACATAACCCTTGACTCGTTTGCACCCTACGAGCCTTCATTCCCACTGCACCCATCCATCGTTCCTGCTTCCACAGCATCAGAATTGAGTGAACCGCCAAAGTTGGGGCCCCATTCCAGACCACATATCAACACTGCTGCTATTGTAATAACCTTCTCCGCCGCATTTACCAGCATTTTGTGCGGCCTGTCTCTCGTGATACTTGTACGCTGGTTGAGAAGATGGAACCTTTCTCGAAGCCCAATTTGGTTTAGTCGTCGAAATAGCAGAAATAGAATGACAGATCTGGAAGATGAACCCATTGTTTCCATAGACAATGACTATGCCGGTTGGACCGTGCTCATCCGTGATACAACAAAAGATCTTGACCTGGAGAGGAAAGACACTACAAATGACACCATCAATGAAACCTCCGCTGGACCGCCTTGTAACCCACCATCAACCATATCCACAGATAGTCTTGCTCTCTGTCCTGACTACAGCACTCCAGCTATGACCGATTTCCAACAACTGCTGGACGCAGAAGAAGCAGACATTACAATGGCCATTGGTATCGCGATGAGAGATTGCACATATTCTGGATCAGAACTTAGTACTATCAGTCAAGGCGCCGATAAGTCCACTGCAGACAACTATCATCACGGATGGGAAAACAAAAACAGGGCAAGGAAGTGTTCGGATGCTTCTGATTCTACAAAACCAACGACAGAATCAGATGATTTTTCGATCGCTCCTACCACTTGTTCATCTTCAACATCCATTATGGAGATTCCGCACATTAGCGACTTCGAGGAGCTCAACATTGATGAAGCCATAGAGATGGAGACCGGAGACATTATATTTGAGGTCGTAAGAGCGCAGGCACAAAGTATGGAGATAAAGAGAGGTGTGCTGTTCAGTTGGTGTGGTCAAAGAGCTTCGCTTTCGCCAGTGCTGGAAGAGATGGAGACGTCCTCGTCTCTGAAGTCTTCGATACTCCACAGCAATTCCTTCACAACAGTACCATCACTTGTGGTGACTTGTCCGAGCATGATGACAATCCCATACATCCGGCCCAGCTTCAGCAGTGTTTCAGTAGATTTGAACGACTTTCCCCTGCCACCTTCAGCTTTTAGTTACGGTCAACCATTCGATGATTCTAATATGTGTATGCAAATTATTCCAGAACTTGATGATAGTGGGATGGGAACACGTACATTGTAATATGCAAACATAAGTACATCTGTAATCGTCTATTTTATCAGTTCGTCCTCTCGGGACGAAGCCTGATAATCTCCATGTATGAATCCCGACCTGACTTGAAGATTTTCAGTCGCCAGACCTGAAAAAGACCGAGGTCGAGAGCCGGACAAAGACCCACCGAAATGGCTGGTTATGGTTGGCTCAAGACGGGTACTTTTTCAGTGACCTCTTCGACGAGCTGGTCTGTGTGACATATGCAAACTTCTTTGAAGTCGGTCGGGCTGCACTCACCTTATCACCGGATCAATCACGTCATGTTATTTTTCCATGTGTTGTCCCCCTTCACTAATTTTCTTCCATTCCACCTAAGTTTACCACCAATTGGTAACAACTAGGGTATTTACTATGTATAAGGACTCTGGTCATTATTGATGCCAACTTCCATGCCAGTTTAGCTGCAAATAGCTGAATTCCCAAGACTGGTGCTAGCAAAGTGTACACTTCCTTTTCATATTTTTCCAGGCAATTAGACCCAGGCTATATTATATTTTAATTTTACTGACCATAAGAGAAAAAGAGAGAGAACAAATTAGACAGTCATTTATCTAGAATGAGTGGTACTCTTTTTTTTTGGTCAACAATTTATTATATGGTGCTTGATCACAGTCCATGGCAGACTATCTACAACAAGTAGTCTACAATTTCTTCCCAGGAGACAGAAACCTCCCTCATAGGTAGAGAAAGACACTATCAGAATCAATATAAATCAAGGAGAAATCTAGATAAAGGTTACTTGTAACCAACCTACTAATTATATGTTCAAGTCTACAAACAGACCTATTATACTGAGAATCCAGAGTCAAAAATAACTGGGAGAGATGAAACTGAGAAAACTATCTACAGAAACAGAAAAGCAAACCATTTGAGTGCTTATAGAAGCTCAGAAGAAGAAGAAGGTTGTTCTTGAGGAGAAAAGGCAAAGACACTTGGATGCTCTTTCAAGAAGTCAACAAAGTCCTTAATTGATAGAGATAGATCAATCAAGGGACTATGAATAAACATGTGACAGTTTGCAAAATGTTTCAATGTATTTCCACCTGGCAATGGCCACCTGGACATTGAGTGCATACTGTAGGGAAAAAACTGTAGGGAAAAAACACTGTTTATACTCCCCAATAGGAGTATGTTTAAGGATAATTTTAGTTGCTCTAGCACATCATGTAAGTGACTGGCCAATATAAGAAAGCCAATTACCACTCTAAGAATAGCTGAGCTGAAGAGACTTGTAATTTTTGACTCTGAGAGTGAGTAAATAGTGTTCTTGAATAGTAAGATAATTAAAGGATGTTCTCTAAGCATCTAAATATGAGAGAACACTCTTGGAGTAAAGAACATCAGTAGAAGTTGCTTGTTACAACTTAAGACCAAAAGATAGGTCAAAAGAGGAACCTTGTATTAGGTTAACACAAGAGAAATCAATGGAATTCCAAGTACAAAGTGTCTACCTTATATACACTTGGCTAATGGTCCATACTACACTAAACCTAGCCTACCCTAAAGAGCATGTATACTATATGCCATTAACATGTGGTATGATATTGTTACAAACTCAAGACCTTAGAGTTGATCAAGAGAAGGAATCTTGTATTAGGGTTAACACAAGAGAACTCAATAGAGAGCTCTGTACAAGATAGTCTACCTTATATACTAAATCCACATGGTCCATACTAGCTACTTCTAACCTACCCTAAGCAGCCATGTGTTAGCCTTAAGGTCAATATGTGTTGCACATATTGTATGACATTATCTTTCCAGAATCTTCTATCTCCTTCTATATATCATGTGACTTGTGACTGTGTCATCTGATGTAACCAATGTGTGACAGTGTAATCTTGTCACTCTAACCCTAATCCTAGTTCTAAAAATAAAAAATGAAAATAGAAAAGAAAAGGAAAATAAATTAAGTCCACTGCTTTCATCTTTGACAGATATTATTGTTCTGAAATCTTCTACATTCTTCTATGACATGTGATTGTGTGATTGTGGCATGTGACAGTTTGTGACATCACATTAACCTTAACCCTAAGTTCTAAATAAGAAAATAAAAATAAAATAAAATTAAAAAGTAAAAAAAATGAAAATAAATATAAAGTCCACTGTATTTAATTCTGACATTGCTAGATGAAGTTCAGTAGCCACTCTAATGTGAATCATATTGTTATGAACTAGACTAGTTTATTACAATCTCAAGATCTTAGATTGAGTCAAGAAAAGAAATCTTGTATAGGATTTATATAAGAGAACTCGATAAAGAACTTGGTACAGGATTATCTACCTTATATACTAAAAGCCTATGGTCTATGCTCTACTACTTTAGCCTACTCTAAATGTTTTCCTTAAGGTTAATATGTGTTAAATATATTATATAATATCATTCTTCCAAAACCTTCTATACTTTTCTATTGTGATATGTGATTGTGTGACTATGACTGATATGTGACAGCATGACAGTAATATTACACTAAACCCTAACCCTAAGGTGTGTGGAAAGGGAGATGATAGTAGATAGAGTGGCTTTTTTTTCCCTAACCTTAAGTTCTGAAATAAAAAATAAAATAAAATAAAAGGAAATAAAAAATGAGAAAGAAAATGAAAGTAAAGTCTACTACTTTCAGTTCTAACATAGTTAGTGTGAGAACTACTCAGCATTGCTTAAACAGCTCCAGAATTTAATCTTATGATTAAGACCACAAGAGAAGAACAATTTAAGTATAGAGCAGACAGCTAAGGAATAAGCTTGTTTAGAATATATAGAGAGGTCTACTGTCTTTTTAGCAGAGCCTAGAGAGTTAGTGATAAAGATAATATGCTTAATGTCCATACTATTAGCCTTGACAATACTTAGTCTTATAGCAAACAGCTTAGTATCAGAAGTAGTTATCTGACTAGCTGGAGCTTTAGAGGACAACATCTGTTATCCTAGTCTCTAGCAATGTGCAGTAGAGACAGTTTGTATGTTCTTGGAGAATATAATATTTACATCAGTGATAATAATAAGAGTGGGAGAAGAGAAAGAAGCTTTAGGACACAGATAGTTAAAAGACTCTAGATGAGATTTGTGATCACTAAAACTTAAGTGATTGCAAGAGTAAAAAGAGATACAATCAGAGAAGTTGTCAAGCAACCTATAACTTGGAATAGCCTCAGTATCAAAGAGATTGAGAAGTAATGCTTCAGTATCCAAAAGAGAGCCCTTCAAACAAGTATACTGAACATCATTTAAGAGAGTAAGTGATTGTGGATGAGGGCAAGTACTCTTTAAGTTTCTAGTACTAAATAGAGATATTAGTGCATACTAAGAGAGAAGAGTAGCAGTCTTGAGAGAAGAGTAGCAGTCTTGAGAGAAGAGTAGCAGTCTTGAGACAAGACTACTTAACTAGTTTCTTGAGATGAAGATGAATGGAACTCAGACCTAATAGAACCTCAATTCCATCAGTTGGTAAAGTACAAAATATACTAAGGATTCAAAAAGCAGCTTTGTACTACATAATTGCTAAAAGCAATATTTATCTCTTGGTAGAAGCTCTAGCAAAGAATTAGAGTTAAAAGTATGTCCATTACTTTGATTATAGAAAATGTCTTGATAGAGTAGTAACAAACATATTCTTTGAAGAATAGATATTAATCAAAATAAAAGCCTAAGTATCTTTAGTATATCTTGGGCTTGAGAGTAGAGGTACTAATTGCTAAGAGGTCCAGTTCTGGATTAAAGTTATGGTATACTTTAGAAAACTGAAAAATCTCTGACTTGTCATACTCTATGACCAAACCAAATGAAAATATCAAGTCTATAACTACTCTATAGCTACTGTAAAACTCTAGTAAGGTTGTATCATATATTTTTCTCTGAGAGATTAGAAAACTATCATCTACAAATGAGAGAATATATCAAGCACAGTTCTTGCTTCAAGCAGATATCCATGGTTAGTCATGTGAAAGGGGATCAAATCAAGTTTGGAAACTTATCTAGAAACAGATATGTTTATTAATGGGAGTGGGTGAAGTGTTTGGGTTACAGATAAAGCTAAAATGCTTATCTGCAGATTTACAATGAAATCATAGATAATGACCTTGGTCTCAACTTATATGTTGTCTGCTGTCTGTCATATAGTTGTAATTTCAGATGGAAAACTAAGGAAGGAGTGGATTGCTTAGGAAGAGAAGTGAGTTACTTAGATTTGATTTTTAGACTGGAAAACTATAAAGTATCTACTTAGTCTTAAATACTAAGTTCTGTATTTAGAGTTATGGCTAAAAAATAACAGTATAGAGAATAACTAAGAAGATGTTATAGAGATAGTTTCTAGAGTATAGAATAACTGGGAGTCTAGGTAATAAGTTACTAAGGGTTAAAATGTAAAAGGATAATCTATGCATGAGTAAGTACAAATGTGAAAGTACACTTAGAACTGATTAGAGTTCTATTTAGGATTAAGGAATAGAAGTCTCAGAAGTCTCAAGAGTTAGTCTATAACAGAATAAAAAGGAGATAATACAGAATCTTGCCCTATGTCTATATCTGCATCATGGACACCAGAGCAAAAGGAGTTTTAGAAGTATTAGGTTGATTTATCTACAAGATATTCAGAAAAGAAGTTGACTATGTTATTTATAAAGCCAATGTGTCTAAGTATTAAAGTAAGTATACTGTGATTCAAGAAAGGAAAGAATTGCACAATATCAAATACTACTATACTATTTTTTAAGCTTCTTGGCTCAACTAGCTCAAACCAAGTATATTAGAAATACATTAGTATTCTCAGTAGACTATTAGACCATACCTTCAAACTGGTTGGGATAAAGAATACTATACTTAACAGTATTAAGTTGGAGTTATTGTTATATTTCAATTTGGTTATATCTATTCCAACTTACAGATAACATCTTTCTTCTTATCTGCACTCACAAATCTTTTCTAGTACAGATCAATCAATCAATTTCTTATCAATCACTTCTCAGATATCCTTACTAGATGCTCTGACAACTTAGATAGTTACATGTTACACTCATATTATTATATGATATATGGAAGAGTATAAAAGATTCTGGAATAGATACCATTATATAATATATATACTGTATGTTAATCTTGTATTAGATTCAAGGACAGTGGACTTGTTCCTTTTCTGTTTCTTTTCTATTATTTAATTTTCTATTATTTTTCTCTTTCAATTTTTCTCTATTCTTTTCTTAGTTTGGACTTAGTAAAGAAGAATGATGTGACTATCACAAGTAACATAACAAGGTATGACAGCTATTACTGTTATGATATCATATATTATATATATATAGCTTATAATATTTAGAGTAGGCTAAATATAAAGTATACATAGACTATAGATATCAGAGTTGTGAACAATGGACTTTATTTTATTTTATTCTTCTTTTCTGGTTTTCCTTTTATTTTATTTTTGGTTTTTATTTTTACTTTTCTTTATTTTGGACTTAGGCAAAGAGTATGATGTGATATGTAATAATCATACAAGTCACAAAGTATGATGGAAGCATATTACATGTCACAGTCACAAATCACAGAATCATATAACACAGAGAAAATTGTAAAAGATTCTAAAATAGATGATATTATACAGTATAGCAATAATATATTAGTCTTATAGAAAGCATGTGGATTTTAGAGCAAATTAGTTGTAATATATGCACAGACCACAGTCTAAAGTATATAAAGTAGAGGGTGGGATGGCATAGTGGTAAATCTCCCTACTATATTAGTTACACCTTGTCCTTCTGCTATTAAGATCATAGGTTCACATCTTACACCTAACAAGCATGAACTACCACTACACCACATGTAATAAATTGTTGATTTAAAAAAGTAGACTAGCTTATACTTGAAACTTTATTGAGTTCTCTTATATTATTTAATATAAAAGTATACTTTTGTCTTAACTCTAAAGACCTAAGTTATAACAATACACTAGATATATATTGAATAGACTCATCTATACTAGGAACTCTACTAAGTTCTTGTTACAATTCAAGACTTATAAAGTAAAGTCAAGAAAAAAACCTTATATTAGAGTTAACACAAGAAAACTTAATAAAGTTCCAAGTATAAAGTATTTATCTTATGTACACTGGGTTAATAGTAAACCTAGTCTATCCTAAAAAGCATAAAGTTAACATAGTAAACATATTGTATGACATCATTATTCTAAAACCTTCTATATCCTTCTATATATCATGTGATTGTATGATTATGATATATGTGACTTGATGTATGATATCATATTAATCTCTAACTCTAAGTTCAAAAATAAGAAAATAAAATTGAAATAAGAAATGAAATAAAAATAAATAGAGTTCACTATCTTCAATTCTGACAGTTTTCTTGTGTTCATCAATATAAGATTTCTCTTTTGTTCTAACTTTGGACTTAAGTTATAATATCTTATGTATAATATATAGTCTTTAAGATAGATTAGATATAGCTGAGCATAAATTATTAGCTTAGTGTATATAAAGTAAATACTCTATACTAGAAACTTTATTAAGTTTTCCTATGTAAACCTTATATAAGATTCTTCTTTAATTTAACACTAAGTCTTAAGCTTGTTACATACCCATCCATCTAACTCTATCATGAATAATGCTTATCTAAGCTCTACTCTGCCCAAAATATCTGTAGAAGTAGATATCCTTCTTCTAGTTTATACATTACTTTTAGTACAGATCAACCTAGTTTCTTTTTATGTTTAATTACTCAATTACTAATCACATAGTTCTTCATGATCTCTATGGAACTCCAAATCTGATTTCCAAGAATTTTAGTGTATCCAAAGTAATTACTTGTTTTCTCTAATCTTTAAATAGTATTAGTATTAGTATTTAAATTGCATAGATACTCTGTAGTTTCTCAGTTTGAAAATCAACTAGTGTAGTGCACTATTCTAAATGCCTATGCTTAGAAGTTTGACTTTCTCCATGATTTGCTTCCTGTCACAATTCCCTTCTTAAATATAATTGTTATAATATACAAAGGCACAACATATTTACTAAAGCCAAGATTACCTTAGATTTACATCCACATATACTAGATAATGTTCTCACACTCTTTTAATGTCTTTTGTAATTTTTTTATAAACAGTTTTTTTTTCTGGACATGTTTCTTACCTAACAAAGTTGTAATACTAGCTGGGTTGCAAAAATACAGAAAACAAATCTAAGTGTTTACTTATTAGAGTTGAAGACAGTAAACTTGATTTTTATTTTTATTATTTATTTTCTTATTTTGAACTTAGGGTTAGTGTTGTGGCAACTACTAGACCAATGTCCAATAGCAGCACTACAAGTAAATCTCAAAGGTAGATATCTAGTAAGAAATACGAGTTGTGTAATTTACAAGAGAACTTGACAGGGAACCACAACAGTATTCTACTGACTATTTATATAAAGTCCTCATAGTCTATGCTATGACTACGCATCTGCTGTGTG
>Ga0157368_1000154_pt1 | contig 33165 bp, 42 predicted proteins | sample AttbisABBM3_FD_113146 | JGI IMG/M metagenome (GOLD analysis project Ga0157368, IMG submission 113146) | Fungus gardens microbial communities from leaf cutter ant in Botucatu, State of São Paulo, Brazil - Atta bisphaerica ABBM3 | ecosystem: Host-associated > Fungi > Mycelium > Unclassified ... | reverse complement strand
TGAATTGAGGACAGTCGGGATCGACAATTTCCGCCTGATCTTCGTTTTGCAGCCCTGACTCAGATCTGCTCTCTGAATCCTTGGACAAGGGGTCAGATGGCATAGGAGACACAACAACGCCTTTCATTTCGATATCTCCAGCAGAATCCATGACAGAGTGTTGAAAGTAGAGATAGTCGGATTCTACAATAATGAATAATGATAAGTTCACTAGTGGAAAAGTAAGGCACGTGCTCGAAAAAAAGTCCTTTCCACTATCACAATGGACAATACAGCATCTTCATGGATTACACCTCCCACACGGCCAGAGCTCATTGAGAATCTTGTCTCTGGTGTTGGTCAGCCTTTTTTGCATTTTATCTTCCTTGCAGAACTCAATTCCGGTGCAGACCGTTACAACCCAAACAACGTCAGCATCCTGGAGGACTACCTCTACCACCAGATTCGCAACGAAGAATATGACTGCCTTGCTAACCTTGCCATTCTCAAGCTGTGCGTGTGGCGATGAATCAAACTGCGAAAAAGGCTTGATAGTGCTTCACAGATATCAGTTCAACCCTGAACTGTACAATCCAGACGTAGTCATTAACATTCTCATCAAGGCGCTTACTGCAGCCCCTTCCCCCGATTTCAATCTCTGTGTATCCCTGCTTGACGAACGGCCCATCAATGCACCTTTGGATGAACCAGACCCACTGCCAATACTTCTCCCTGTCCTTCGTGGTCTCCATGACCTGCTTCTCCGCTGTCGCTTCCCCGCCTTCTGGGATATCTATCGCTCGGATGAACTCGAAACCCTGCGTGATAATTATACCGTCGAAGTAACTGGCTTCGCCAACGCAGTGCGAGAAGTTGTTATCCGAGCAGTCAAAGCTGCATTCACGCGAATAAGCACTGTCCGACTCGGCTCTTACTTGGCACTATCTGGTGCGTCTGGACTATACTTGCAATAGTGGTGCCAGGTAATAACATGCCCGATTAGGGGAAGATCTCTCCGAATATGTCGCCAGGTTTGGATGGTCTATCGACCCGGCTACTTCTGTTGTCAGTATACCACCAAACCCTGACAATCAGATCGAAGCCACTGTTGTGCAAGAAAGCATCAAATTACCACGTACGCCTCATTGTTCACTTTCTTCAATCACTAATGATCTGGATTTCCAGAGCTTGCCAAGGTAATTTCACATTCAGCTTTAAGAGCCTGAACTTGTCTTGGACATCTGATTCAATATACATTGATTCACAATCTATTTGTCTATCTATCTATCACGAAAAATGGGCACAACGATCTGAAAATATGTACATGAGTTCAAGTCGAGATCAAAGGCTTAAAAAGGCTGCAATGGTTCCCCAGATCGCCATGGCGGATCCTATAAACATGACAGCAGCATCAAATAACCCGCATGTTCCTTCAAGTTTCACTTTGGCTGCTATGGGACCCACGATGGAGAGAGAAAATGCAGAGAAAGATCCCAAGAATGCCATCATCACGCTGAACTCAGGAATATAGATAGATACAGCTACGACAGCAAAGGTTAAAATGACCCGCTGCCCAGTCGCGATGATCTTTCTCAGTAGGGCCCGGTTGAGTCCACACCCCGTCGAAGCCTCAATTCCTTTCTCATCAAGGGGGTCCAACCCCGTGAGGATTTCCAAAGTCGACATAAGCTAGATGGGTGTTTCAATTAGCCAACTATCACTTAAGGATTGAAACTTGGTGCTCACAGGTCGAGTATTGAGGGCAAATTTGGATCTGCTCAAATGAATAACTGGGTCCAATGTGAAATTATGAAACTTACAAAGGGTTGAGGACGAGCATCCAAAGTACAGCTTGATTGAGCAAGGGATTAAACCCTGGTGTATTGAGTATATCAATGCTGATCTATCGAGCTCTCAGGGAGGAAAAAATCCGATGAGTGCGGCAGAACATACCTCGTCACTTACATTGCTCCCAAACATCAAATAGCCAGCATAACCAATCAACATATAGATCACTGACGCGACCACGAAAGCCCAGTTAATCATCTTATCGAACTTTGAAGGGTCAATCATATCCTTCGCTAACGAAGGGATGACAGAGTGCCCCGCGAACTGAATACCATATCTCCGCTCAATTCATGGATGACATTGTGGATAAATGAACTTACACCAGCCATAAACAGCCCGAACGCTAGGCCAAGCTTGCCCATGCTCGCAACACCAAAAGTGGTTTCGGCAGGATCCCAGAAGCTCCCAGGTGCATGCATTTTAAATGCACCATCCATGAAAACAACTGCAATCAGGAACACAATTGAAATGAGACCAAGAACTGACGTGTAAGAGAGCAGTGACAATGGTAAAAACACTGTTGGGATCAATCTAGGTAGATGGACTCAAAGCTCTTCATCGGTTCGAGACGTAGCCACTTACAACGGGAGACCCCAGATCTTGAATACATCAGCCGAGTAGGTTGGTATCAACGTATGTAGCGAGTCAGCGTACAGAGTGACCAAGATGACACTGCCGTTGTATTCACGTTAATTTGACGATGCGATCAGGGATACCTAGGGACATCTATAACTCACCCAACAGTGAACAATTCTAAGCAGAACATGAAGTTAACGAACACGGTCGCGCGTGGCCCGAACGCCTTCCGGCCAATGTCAGAATACGTCCTCAAACGTGGGTCCGAACAAATGATTCGGGCAAGAATCTTTGCTCTTAAAAAGAAAGGACGCGGATGTATGAGTAGCAGAATCAAGGAATGTACCAACGGAACGTACGTATAGCAAGAGAATGCACCGTACATCACAATGAGGATAGTGCCCATGAACCAGCCCGAGTAAGCAAAAGCCAATGGCTCAGAGAGCATCCCGACACCGAGCAGAATAGCAATCGAGTTGAACAGCTAGTCACAGAAATGAGATCTCAGATTGAATTCAATGCACACCTAAGCCAGCTGACCGTTTGACCAAAGGTACTCTGACCACGTCGAATACTTGTTGATTTGACACTCCTCGAGATAGAACCACTCGAAAGTCGTCGTCGCACCACATGAGAAGGTCCACTCGAATAATGATGTTCTCCATGCTCTTCCATTTGTTTCTGTGCTGCATCAAATGAAACCTTGGCCAACAAAGGTGTAGTCTCTCCGAATTTGGGGAATGGTGTATCCTTCCATCGTACACCCAGAGATGCGGGCATGCCGAGTCGCTGGGATTCCGACAAAGGGGTTCCCCATTGTGTGCCAAGAGATGCAGATGTTCCGGGTAATTGCTTTAGTGCTGGTTTGTGGGGACGTTTTGTTTGAGATGATGCTCGAAGCTGCTTCGTCACCGGTAAACTGTGCGGCAGACCCGGTGGTGATTGCTCCGAGCCGGGAGAGACGGCAGCAACGGCGGCAGCAGCAGGATCTAGCGAATTAGACGCCATGAAATCCTCATCCCATTCCAATTGGCTAACAAACTCGTCTTGAGGCGATCCCTCGCTAGTCGGTGTGCAGTGAGCTTCTTGGTCACGCCCATCGAAAGGCTCGACCCAAGCCTCTTCATCTTCATCCGAGTGTATAATTTCGTCATCTGCCCTGGTAGCCACGCATGTAGAACCAACAACAAGATACTGTGCACGGCGATCTACGAAGCCGATGAGTTTGTGGTATGGACAAAAAAAGGGAACGATGCACAAGATGCAATGACATCGCGAATGCCAGACGCTGCAGACCTTGTTGAGCCCACCTTGGACGGCATAGACAATGGTAGGGAGGCCATGGGGATCGTAAAGAGGATGAGACAGGAGTACAGGGGTACAAGGGTACAGTCTTATGGAAATTTTGCTGCAACGGATCTAATATATCCTTTTGGTCATTTTGTTTAAGCGATCCGGATCTTTTCCAACGATATGAGGCAGCTGCTCTCCTGTCAATGGCGCTCACCAGTTAGCACCGCACCCTGAGTTGCTCGCGACTGGTGAATGTAGCTCCGATAGTGCCACCTGGTTTCTCCAACAAAACTCGGGATGCTTCGACTGGGCTCCAATGTTCATTATTGCACTAATCATTACACCAGTACAGGGGTATGCAATTTGCCTTTGACGGAGGATGTAAACTAAAAATCTCCTGGCAAGATAGATACACTAAAGATCTAAAGTGAATGTGAACCAAACTGTCTCACATCTTCAGTCGATATGAGGGCTTCAAAGAAAAGCAGATCAAATTACCCTTGATATGGTAAAGTGATTTCTCGTCGAGAGAAGTACGAAACCGAATTTGGTCGTGGGACATTACTGGGTATGAGTGAGAGCTCGTTTGTTCCTCCACTGCATATATGACTGCTGGGAAACATCGTAACCTGAACCTATCTTGTTGCGAGAACTACGGCGGGCATCCGGGACTTTGAGATTGGTAGTAAGGTCCTAGGATTGAGAGCGTTAGAGTGAAAGCGTAGAATGTGATGGCCGGCTACTGACGGTGATTCGTTTCTTCATCCCCGCTGTAAGTAGACTCCACCACTTGGTCAACACGGTTTTGAGAGCAAGTTCACGATGCCCTTTGGTATTCAACCACCCCATATACTCTTCAAGCTAGCAAATAGGTGCAATCAGGCGGTCGGCAATTAGACACAGAAGTAACCTCACTTCTTCAACAGTTGAATAGGCAGCCCAATCTCCAGGACCGAGCACGCCTTCCCTGCCTTCCTCTTCCAATCGTCTTGCATCGATATCTTCCTCTCGCCTCTTGAGAATGTCCATATCAAACTCGCTAGGGCCCTGGATGAACAGTCGACCGGTTCCATAGTGCCCGAGAGCCAGGTTATTCGCCGCTGTCAAACCAAGACCATCAAACCACCAGATACGGTTGTAAAACCTATCCTTCCCAAGTGGCTTCGCACGAACACCACCAACATGCTGTCTAAATTCCCGTTCAATGCTTTCGAGACGCTTCTCGAGTTTACCGACTTCCTCGTCCAACCGTCGATGCTCTGCGAGTGCTTGTTTTTGTTGGGCTTGCTTGGCACGCGCCGCATTTCGCGCCTTGGCATTGGTAATACGAGTGTCTTGCTTTTTGCCTTTCTTTTTCGTTGTCGAGACATTATCTACTACAGACGTGTCCGAAAGCTCACTGGCATCGTTCATGGGTGTATCTTCCCCTGTGCCATTGGTTGCATTCGTCCCATTCGGTGTCAATTCAGCCTCAATAACAAGAGCGCTCATTTCCTGCAAGCTAAAAACGAACATGAGATGATTGAGAACTATCATCACATGATACTACATACTGTTGCTTTTTGAGTCTATTAATGTCAATTTTGGTTTTGCGATACTCCGTTAAGGCTTCTTCACAGGCTTCCATGTGAGCGCGGACTGTTTTGCTGGAAATTGCTTGGTTACAGAGGAACGAGAGGATCGCGATTCGGTCTTCGGAAGAAAGAGAATAGTAGCGTTCAGCAGGGGATGCAAAAGAGGTAGCAAGCTGGTTTTCAGGAGAGACTGACTCTACTGCATTTTCATGTGGTGTAAAGAATAGCGAAGTCAAAATTTCTCTTAATCGAGGAAAGTTGTCAAGATTAGCATGCTGATGATGGACATGAGTAAAGAGAGTGAGTGTGAGGAAGACACCAACATCTTTGAGGCAACCAATCAGTGCATCTTCCCAACCCTCCCGACCTTCGGCGTGCCGCAAAGGCACCCGTTCCCAATTATTGCCCACTTCGCCCATAGCGTTTATCAGTTCTTCAATGGTAATGCCAAAGACTTGATGGTTGGGTCCAAGAGTCTCCTTGAGCCTAAGAAGCGAAAGTATAGCGCTGTGACGGGTGAATGCCACGGTTCGGAGATTGTAGATGAGGTTCGAGTGTATTTCGGCGAGAAGAAGACAGGGTAAGTCAGGAATCGTATGTTGCAAAGCACATGCTAGATCATCCAAGGTAAATAACCAAATATGAAGGGGCTCGCTGCCAAGAAATATTGAGTCTCATTGGAAGGATGAAGGGTGAATCGTCGTTACCCATAGGCATTTAGAAAGTTCCAACAAAGCAGTAGTGCCTCGAACGTATTTGGGGTTTCATTGAGCGGGAGGCTAGAGCGTTGCGCCATTGGACGTCGCAAGCTTACACCCGTCTTCTTGTCTTTGTCTGATAATCGTATGTCGAGATCCTCTGTAGGGTAACGAAGAGGTTTCTTCTTTTTCTTTTCTGAGGCAAGACGCTCAGCTTCTTCCTTTTCCAGCTTTTCTTTTTCAGCCTTCTCGTGAGCCTCACGCTCCTTCTTTCCTGCTGAACGAATGCGTCGTCAGCTTGACAAGTGGTTCCCGAGAAGAAATAGCATACCTTTTTCCTCTTGGGCTGCAGTCATCTTCTTCTGCTTTTTGGTGGGTGGTCCCTCTCTGTCCTCCCATACTTTCTTCCGCTTATCAATCTCGCCCTTCTTGATGTCTTCAACACCCTTACGAGTTGCCTCAGGCATGATGGTGTCCACGCCATAATGTTTAGCTATCAACGGTTTCACAGTCCATGGAGAGGCAACGGCAGCATCACGATCAACGCAATCTCGAATAAAGCGGCGAAGAATCGACTTTGAAAAAGACAGACGATCCCGGCTAGACCAACATGAGTGCCACAGAAGTAGGAGGGACTTTGACAGAGATACCTCATGATTCGACAATGACATTCCATAGTACTACCGATGACTTGTGGCGCCACCTCTTTTTTCCCCTTCTCGCCCTTCTCTTTCTCGAATTCAAGAATATATATCCAGTAATAATAGAGTTCAGGGTCGTCCCTCTGATTTGCATCTGCGAGCGGAATGGTGAGGTCACCGCCAACGACATGAACCTCTTCATCCACACGGTTGAGGGATGAATCGTCGTAGGCATCCCTTCTGTGCTCATCAGATTTGAAACGGGGAGGGTAGACCCTCATGACGAGGCCATAAAATCTGAGGGGCACGTGGATAAGTACAAAGGTCACTGGATGCGGAGAGGAACTTGCTTGACACCCTCAATCTCAACGATGACCTCTGGAGATGGACATGAATTGACGACGACATGATGGCAGGCAGGAACGCACTTTCATCTTTGAAATAGCGATCCTTGAAGCGGTCATATACGGCTTCGACAAGGTGATCGAGGCGGCCCATGACCTCTTGAGAAGGAGAATGAGTAGATGATTTCTGGGAGGGGAAAGGGAGAAAAAGGCCATACGCCACTGGACTGCCTTGAGGACGCGGGACTTGAGAGGCTCGGGGAAGCGGGTGTGCAGGGTGCGGGCCTCCTGACGCTCGCTTTCTACAGCCTGGAAATAGTCCAAGCCGCTTTTGCCGGTGACCTCGCACTGGAACTGCCTGAGACGATAGAAGGACATGCGTGCAGCAAAGGCCCTAAGAAAAAAAGATGTTTGAAAGGGGGAGAGGAGGACAGTAGAAAAGGACGCACTCATAGGACTCGAAGATCTCGCCGGTTTCCTGGAGGTAGAAGACTTGACGTTCAGGGTCTGTCTGGAGAGCATGGACGAGGTCCTGGGAGGGTTCTGTGAGGACGACGCGTTTACGGCGACAGGTAGGCATGGGCTGGACGGGGGACGAGACGGGAGGTAGAAAGGAGGAAGAGAATGTGGGAGGAGTCAAGAGTGATGGCGGGCGGACAGGAAAAGAGCCAGGTGGCTTGTCCGAGCTCCCAAGTCCTGCACTCACCGCACACACACTCTCTCTGTCCTTCTCCCTCCTCCTCCTCTTCCTCACACACGATCTCTCTCCCTGCACCTCGCAATCCCCAGCCCACACGACACCCAACCACCCTGCTCGCTTTCTGTGTCCGTCTCTGTGCAGTGCATATCCCGGGCCAACTTCATCTCCTTGCCATATATATTCACCTGCCCCTGGCCTTCCTCCTTTTTTTCTTTTCTTTTTTTCTTTCTTTTTTTTTTGGTGACTCGCTCGCGACCTTTGCCTCTGCTGCCGCTCTAGCAGACCCTCCAATCGTGCACCAACCCGGTTGGCCTATTGTTAATACACCCGTCTTCCTCTTCCCATATTTCGAGATACTGCACGTGCTAAATCACGTGGACGACAATGTCACCATGTACTGGTCATATGGGCCCTGGGCCCTGGAACGTAGTTGGCTTGACTCTGGCCATGTAGCATTTTCCTCGACCGACTGCGTCATTCAAGCCCCTGCTGAGAGGTCAACATCCATTGGCCCCTATGACTTTTGCCCAGCGCCTCTGCCAGCCAATTCGAACCCGGCGCCCCGGAGTGACGGTCCGTCAAAGCGGTCCGCAGTTGCTCTTCGCCAGTCGTTAAAGAGCCAACCCTCCCTTCATCTCCGTCTCCCACATAAATCTATCATGCCAGAGCCCAAACTGAATGTTTTGATGTGTGAGTCATCTAATTACTCTCTCTCTCTCTCTCTTCTAATCTAATACATGTAATCCGGCAGGTGGTACTGTGAGTGATCGCTCATTGACCCTGATTGACTATGATTATATCTGCTTTGTCAAGGGAGAGTACACCACAGGATGGACGGGTACTGGAGCATCAAAATCAGACAAAAAGGTCAGGATTCAAGTTACAAAAAATCGAAACTACCATGCTCACCTCTCTGTGATAATCAGATTGGAGTGTGTTTCTCTATCCACTTTCTATTGAAGCACACATGCTCAACCTATCAAGGTTGTCGCCTTAACGCTCTTCGACCTTCGACGACTAGGCAAGGTAATAATTATCGCTGCAGGGTGCAAGACATTGCGTCTCATTGTTATCTTCAGGTCGACAAGCTCGGTATGGTAGGCGTAAATGGCAAAAAGTTCCCCGATATTCGCCAGCACCTTGCGGACAACATTGGCCAAGTCTACAGAGATATGGATCTCGAGCAAGTGCTCTTCCCATCCGCGAATTAGTCTTCTAACCAGTTCATTAGATTTGAAGAGTTCCCCAAGAATGGCCATGTTGATCCCAACGCCTGTAAGTGAAGCCACCAATGCTCTAACTCTGTGTTGATCGACGACTGGTCATTTGCTAGATAAGGAGGCCATTGACAAACTGAACCCAGGCGATGCAGTGGTTATTTTCACGCCCGACAGTAGGCCTTTCACTCTGGTTCTCATTACATGGATGAACCATCAAAATATCAACAGGCACTCACTATAGCATCGCAATTTACGCCATCCAACGAGGGATTCACGTTCTCATTACCAAACCTGCAACTCAACTGCTTTCTCATCACAACGAGCTGATCGCCGCGGCGGAAAAGCACAAAGTCGTCTGTTTCGTCGAGCATCACAAACGGTAGGTATCACCCTCCCATCCCTCCAGACACGTCTTCCCTGTCAGTCAAAATAGGTTTTCTCAATACAACTTCATCCGTTAGCTTCGATCCTGTGTATAGCGATGCCAAAGCCCGAGCCCAAACTTTGGGCGAATTCAACTTTTTCAATGCCTGGATGAGTCAACCCAAGAGCCAGCTCGAGACCTTCCGTGCCTGGGCAGGCAAAGATTCTGATATCAGGTAAGTCGGAAAAGTCTAATAGCCCTGTTCCTATTGCCACCACGCCGGTTTCGGGAGAATGAGGAACTTTATTTGGCTAACGGAAAAAAAACTACTCTTTTTGCTGCACAAAGTTATTACCTTTCGTCCCATCACATCGATATCTGTTGCTGGATCCTCCAGGACCTTGCCGTACCGACTCGAGTGGTTGCGAGTGCTGCAACGGGTATTGCTACGAGTGACCCTTACAATTGCGTATCGGAGACCGAGGATACCATCACCCTTCTCGTAGACTGGCAGTCGATCAAGAGTCCCAAGCATAGAGGAACAGGTGTTTACACTGCCAGTTGGACAGCGCCGCTCAAAGCCGGCATCCACAGTGGACAACACTGGTATTATATGGCCGAAAAGGTGAGTGCTATTTCAAGTACCGGTTCATTTTCCTAAAAAGAAATCATCCTACTCACTCAGGGGGACATTAATGTGGATCAAGCTCACAGAGGCTACGATGTCACAGTCGATGATACAGGAAAGACATGGTACAACCCGTTCTAGTGAGTACTTGGTATTTTGAATGACACACACTCTCTCGTCTTCATTTCATAAACATCATTCTTTGTACTCGCTAATCTCATTGTATCCAGTATGAAATACCCCCCATCAGAAACAGGTCATTTCGACGGCCAACATGGATATGGTTATATCTCGATTGAAAAGTTTATTGATGCCGCCCGTAGCGTGAACACCGGTGAAGTTCCAGCCTCGAAATTCGATGAACACGGTCTTCCCACGATCCGGAACACAGTCTTGACGACCGCCATTCTCAATGCTGGTCGTATCAGTCTCGACGAAAAGAGGCCCGTTGGTATCAAGAAGAGTGGCGAGCAGTGGATTTTGGAATAATCATTGTGTCTTAAAGAAGAATATATATGTTCTCCTGCCTTTCTGAGATAAATAATGGCTCTTCTCACATCAGTATAAGAACTATATCGGCTCAGGACTAGTTCAGCAACTCCTGATGCCGCAAGGCAGAATTGACATAGAAGCCTGTCAGGATTTAATCCATTGGCACCCTGTATCAGCCTGGGGTTAGAGCTAGTTACCTGGGCTACAAAGTGCATCGTGTCACTGAAAGTGTCCGACAAACCACATATATTGTATTGTAGTTGACGTACGGGCAGACAAATTTGAGAAAGTCCTTGTGGCACAAGCCTGGTATTGGTTGATGGAGTATAACTAAAGATCACTGAGAATGCAAACAAGTTCGGTTGAAAGTGAAGTAACTATGAAATTGCGGTGGGTGGGTTGGATATCATGGCGATCGTGCAAGACGATAGGATCAAAAATAGAGTTGCTCTGGTATCCGCGCTAGACGCGATGGGAAACCAGGAGGGAAGAAAAAGTGTCTATAAAGTGAAGAATAAAATACTTCTTTTAACGAAAGGAGACGGTACAGAACAATGAAAGAGAGAAGACGCTGCCATCTTGCGAAGGAAAGATTGGATGGAGGGTCGATGATTGAGTTGCAGAAAATGAGTTGGTTGAAGAGTGGGATGCATATTGGTGGAGACGAGAATGAATGTACTAGTCGGATAATTGAGGAAGATGCAAAAGAAAGCCGCGTGTCCTAGACTATCACTCCGGAAAGAAAGTGCCAGGGGGAAGAACAGAAAAGGGAACGGAGAGTCTGGCAACAAGCAAACATTATGATTTGTTTGACAACGATCTCGAAGCTTTGGTAAATGCCAATTCTGACGAGGTGAAGATGCTCTATCTCACCGCCCGATGTCCATATTTTACCCTCGAATAGGTTGTGGGCATTGCCAGGATAGAGTAGTGGCTGCGGATGATGATATCAAGACAATTATTAGGGAAAACTGATGGATGGATGAATGGATTGCGAAGATGAAATGTGCTGCGCGGTGGTCAATGCGACGAGTGTATTGATGATACATTTTGCGGATTGTTGCATTTTAGACAGAAGAAAAGAAGAAGAGCGGATATAAGAGGATAAAAACCCGCTACGAAACAAGTGTCGTTCGAGGTGACGAAATGTTCAGATTATGGAGAGCAGATCGGCCAAAGGTGACAAAGTCATGAGGGAGATATTGCTCTGGGACAGTTTCTGTACGGTATTTGTTCATTACGGGCTCGAAGTGTGACGGCTGATTTTCCTTGTCATCTGGTGTACATGACCTCGAGAACGGATCACTGGAGAACGTCGGCGTAGTTGGGGTGAGAGGCATATCATCTGACACGTCTGACAGTGATGTTGACGAACTCATGGGGGTACTAGTTGCAGATACAGTCGTACGCTTAGGAGTGACAGGCAGCGCAGCCAGGGCAGCCAGGGATTGGGGAACAAAGCGACCACCTTGTAAATAATATTGGACAACAAAGGTTGCAGCTTTGGAGTAGAATGCATATGAGTACTTTTTGATGAGTGTTTCCGACAAATCATTGACATGTTTGGATAGTCGGGCATCGAGATAGTCGATGACTTCAAGGCACTCATCCGTTTCTTCCCAAAGGCGCCGAGGTTTGCTACATAGATAACGAGCAAGAGTTAACGAGGCCAACGCAATCGTTGAAGGGGGATATTTGATGAACTCGCGATAAAAGAGGGTAATCTCCATCAAAAAGCGGGCAACGTGTTGAACTTTGGTGTCCTCAACGTGGGGACCGCAACACATGAGCCTGAGCCAGGCCTCGGCGGTTGGATGACCAAGAGTCCATTGGATGGTGGAGAGAACATGTCCTTCCATCTGAATGAACGCTGACTCCTCATAGGTCTCGCGGCAGATCTGAGCAAGATCCTGGACGGTAGGAACCCTTTCCTTTGCATCTTCGAATTTTGCGGCAATCCATAGAGCAGCACAGCCAACGAGCTGGTAGTGTTTGATGTAGACAATACGACGAGAAACGTAGCGATCCACGATGTTAAGCGTGAGATAGAGTGTCTCCGGGCGCAGACGGAAAGTAAAGTGGATTTCTACGAGAAAATCCACGAGACAGGGACGCATGTGCCACCGGATCTCGGGTTGCTGGTCCATTGACTGTGTGGAGGACATAGTAAAACGCTAGGAGGAGGTTGGACAACGGCATTCTTCTGTTACTGGGGAAGGAAAAAACTGACCTCCATATCGTGCATATAATAGCGAATCTCGTCGCGATATTCCTCCTCGAGCAAGACGCTCTCCTTTCTGCAGAACTGCGCTCCTCGTAAACGCTGCTGCTGCTGGATGAGAGCGAGTTTGGCTGAACGCGGGGAACGGCGGGCATATGAGGCGAGAAGTGAAGGAGATTTGGAAGCTTTCTGGATCCCATGGGGAGAAGGGCGCTTCTTGGGGTAGATGAGAGGGTTGTGGGACTGGCGGTTTGAAGAAGCGATATCCTTCATGTTGTTACTAGTTGAGTCTGAGACGGGGCTGTTGGGTGAAGACGTGTCAGCATCGCTGGGATGAATTGAGATCATCGGCATTTGACAGGCGGAGAAAAGGAGGGACGCCCTGTCGCTGGGCATGCAGACGACGACGACGACGAACGAGAGGAGGCCAGGAGGCCAAACAACAAGCACAACAAACAGAGGCTTGCGATCGGCCGAAAATGATTTTCAGAAAACACAACTCACAGGCTGGAGATGAAGCAGGCTGTTGCGCATGCGCAAGAGAGAACACGACAACTACTGGTCTGGGAAATCAAAATCGTGAGCGTGAGTCGTCAAGGAGGAGAGCGTGTAAGCTGGAAGACGGACACAACAACGACAGAGGACAAAAGCGAGGGAAAACAGAACAATACAAAAGAAATGCCACAGTCAAGAGACCTCTGATGGCAACTTGGGGTAGTGGTGGTTATCAGTTCCCAATCAGGAAGGCCTATCTCGTCCACCCCTACTACTGGCCTCCCCCCCTTCCTTAACTACTCTCCATCTGCCTCAACTTGTGACAGGCCACAGCCGTCCTCAATTAATACTCTATGACTACCGCGGCAGGAGAGGAATGAAAACTACCACACGGTTTGAACGGCCCCAAATCGGGGGGAGGATCTGCCTTGGGCAGTGTCAATCAGATCGTTCATTCCCACGACCCCACGTTTTTCGACGAACTCGATCCATGACGTAGATTTCTCAACACCCAGGCTTGCCAAGTCATGGCAAGAAAGAAAGCAGAAACCCACCTTCAAAAACGTAGATGCAGCAGCACACCAGGGACTGAGGTTTGTCAGCGGACATTCATCGACCCTTGTTCTGGAGACAACTCACGAGTGTTGAGGGTGAATGATGGTCAAGAAAGCTGGTGATCGAGACAGCGCAGCACAACAGAACGCATTCCTCGTCAGTGGGCGCTCACTCGATCAGAAAAAAAATGGTCACATACAAATACCAGGATATTAAAGATGTCGGCAATTACAGATTGATTGTTGTAGTGGAATTACGACCAGAATACGACAGGAAATAAAAAAGAATGACTGTGGTGGGTGAGAGTTAGAGGACAGGTCCAAGAGTATTGCCGCTTGGATAGACAACGGAGTTTGGAAGGCCGTCCACACGCTCGAAATGAATGGAGCGCGTCCAAAAGAGGCTTCAGTAGTCAGCGACTGACTAGATAACTGAGAGACACAGAGGCGATTCGAGAGGAATAAAAGTAAAAGTAAAAGGTGCGTCGAGTAGACACGGAGCAGCTTTTCAAGGACAACAGATGTGCGCTTTGACGTGGACCCTTTTCCTCTCACAACACCAGCCCACTTCGATCTTACTTCGATCTTGCCTGCAGGCCTTGGAGTTATGTAAGCTTCCTTCCTTCAGATGGCGCTATTCTCCGTGTTGTTCTGCTACATTGGTGTCAGAAAATCCCTAGCGGTCGCTGTCTCAGTTAGCCAAGTCCTGGATTACTTACTGCTTGGCCTGCTCTGCACTCCTCTCTTGTCTCATAAATCTCTTAACACATTTGTCTTGATTCTGATGGAGCTTGCCGAATCGGCCCGAATGAACGTGAATAAAATGGTCACTCAACATATCAATTCTGCCACACTCCACCACCCACCCGGTTACATTCATACTGCTCAGGGTTGTATGTATTCTAAATCTCACACTTTGGATTGGAACAGCTTACCATCGTCCTGGTCATATTATCAATTTTGATCGTTCACGGGATAGTTTCACTCCGAATAGCTTGAGAAAAATTCAGGAGTTGGCTTGTCACAACTTGTCACATCTGAATAAATAAATAATCAAGTTCTCCATAACATCTGAGGTACCCAGCCCTTCTAGCTATTATTCTGAAGGGATCCGTAATGTATCAAAACCAGCGCGCTATTTGTCCATTCTATCCCGCGTGCCGACATTGGTTGTACATTCGAGCTGTATATATACTAGCTGGTATTAACAAAATCCTCACGCTACAAGTATACCCAAACCTTGAGAAATCTTCGGCAAAAATGGTTAATCATAAGATCACAGACAGATCCTGATCCATGCATTTCGTTCCCATTCGGCCATACGCGAAATATTCATGCACATCGAATCCAGAAGGCCCAAAAAAAGTGCATCCAGGCACCATACTATGGCATTTACGATAAGCATACCATACCTACAATCCTCAGGCTAGTATTTGCCACTTTATCAGCTTGAGTGGCGCTTCATATGATTATGGGAGCAGTTACACGAATCTACTCTTGCCTCGTGCAAAAAAACTTGACTAGCTTCGCTAAGAATCAATCACCCTGCTTCTATTTGCCATCACCAATCCTTTGGACATTTGACCCAAAGTGATTGAGAACCCCAACGGGAGGCTGTTCGGCTGGACCTTCGCAAAGCCTTATAGGGCCCCAGTACTTAGCTAGAATCACATCCTCTGACGTGGGTATTTGATTGAGGCGAAGGGAGTACCCATGAGAATCCTGTCCAGTACGTGCGGAATCGAGCGGGTTTCCTTCCTATGGGAAGAGCTGTGTTTTTTCCATGTCAGAGTAAGAAAATACATTCTCTGACTGATGATTTTCTGAGCCGAGTTTGAATGGGCGATACCGTAGAAGCTCCTTTGTGACATCTCGTTCCGGATAGATACCGATATCTGATCACCATTCCAGTGAATGGGATGTACCTGAATATTCTGCAGCCACGGTGCGCTCTTCTGGACGGAAAGAATGATCGCCAGATGACCGTACACCCCGAGTTAACGAAGACAATTTCCATCCATCCCTTAATTATTACGGGTATATAGGAAGGCCAAGGTGGTCTCTTCTCCCAGATTCACTATGAGGTCTCATAAATCTCGATGATGGAATTGATTCAGTGCTTCAGAGTCCAATAATACCAAAGAAAAGGAAGTTAATGAGGTATTCAAAGAGCTGCATGATTAAGACATTATACACAATTGGGTAGGAAAGCCGGACAAAAAAAACGTGACTGTCAGAATTCATTCCCGAGGAGCCCCGCCCATCAAAAGAGCAATGAGGTCGCTGGTATGACCATTATTGGGACCGCTTGCCCCTTGTTGGTAATTCATGAGGTGTGAGGGAAGATGAGGTGGAAGTTGTTGACGTCCAGCAAGAGGGGGCCCCTGTAGGTGGTTAGCCTGCTGGAGACTATATAAGTGATTTCCTCCCCGTGGACCAGGGAGACCTGGCCCCGCAATCCCCAGAATTTGGTTGGGATTTTGCGAACGTTGATCTATATTATGCACAAGGCTAGGGTGTGGGACCGAATTTTGAAGTTGGTGCACATTGGGAACAGGTCCACGAATCTGAGGGTTACTGAAGTTATTGACGGCGAAATTGTTAAATTGCTGTTGCTGGGATGGAGCCGCATTTGAAAGGAGGTTAGCATGTAGAGGGCCATTGGGGACTTGTAGGCCAAGAAACTGGGTAGGATCGTGGGGAGGACGACCACCGAGGTTGGCAAGACCAGGCGGTAAACGTTGTTGCTGGATGCCGGATATTTGGTTGTGTGGGCCGACACCTGGAGAAGGGCCACCTCGGAATTGCGCTTGTTGCAAGGGCAATCCTACATTGCGACTACTCTGAGAGCTGTACATCGGTATGTTTGGACCATTGAAAGGGTCAGGACCTCGCTGTGGTTGTTGTAGCCGTTGTAGATGGAACTGCAAGGCTTCATCTGGCACTTCCTGGTAGGATCCTACATTATCCCGGCTTCGAGGAGGTGCAGTTCGGAGTCCTGGAACCATTCCATCGGGCACAAAACGATCGTCAGGTCGGCTGTCATAAAGAGCATCTAAGCGGTTCGGTTGAAGGTGCTGAGATTGAAGTGGGGGATTGCTCGTTTGATTGACCAAATGACTACTATTCAAATGTTGATGAGTGGTTGGATAGTTGGGTAAATTCACCCGCTGAAGTTCAAATACTAATGAACACCGGCTGTTGGAATTTCACAAAAAACTTACGTGAGACGAGTTGTTAAGCATAGCAAATAGGTCATCTACAGTCCTCTCTTGAACCAGTGGTGGACCACCACTATACAATGCTTGCTCCTGCCTCAATGGAGGGTTGGGAGAGGATGATAAGAAGCCCGTCGGTGTTTGAGGCTTAAGTCCAGAAGGCGTGTTTTCCTTTGTCTTGTTGTCAAAGAACTTGGCGAACCGACTGCCTTTGCTACCAGTATGGGCAAGACTATTATTGTCATCATAGGCGTTCATAGGAGGTATAGAACCGTATTGTTTGTCTAAAAATCGCTGTCCAATTTCAAGCTGTCCCGACATTGGAATTTGAGTTTGCTCTTCAACAAGATGCTGCTGCTGCTCTTCAAATGGAGAGAAGCCTTGAGACCGGGGTGTGCTAGGTTTGGCTAGCGTTTCAACAACAAGGCCTAATGTGCGGTTTGAATGACTACGCAAGGTGGTTATCAAATAGGCCTACCGTTAGGAAGCCCCGACAAAGGAACTGACAAAGGATTAACGGGGGATTTGGCAGATGTTCTCCCCAAAGCAAGTAATCGAGAGCCAGCAGGCGGGTTGTACTCAATAGATTTTTCTGAGGGCAATATGGATGGACCACCATCCGAAGTGACAACAGTTGTCGAAGGTGGAGGTTTTATCGTTGCGTTTCTTGGAGATGGAGATATGACTCCCAAAGAATCCGAACTCGGTAACGGATGTGGCTGGGTAAAGAAAGAACCTTGTTCTCAAAAATTAGTACCAAAAAGCACAAGAGTACCGCAAAGTCTTACCAATGGCGGTGGTGGTAGATTTGGTGTCTGTATTGCCGTCGGGTGTGGGAGACGAACTACCATCGCTTTTCTTCTTCTCCTCTTCGCGCTTCATTAACAATTTAAATATTTGGATCTCGTCGAGGTTCTTGTCCTCTACATCCTGTCCGGCAGGCACGTTTGATTCGGACGAGATTTCTAAGTTCTTTCCTTGAAGTTCTTTCTCTTTGAGTCCTTTTTTCCATGCTTGGATGCCATCAAGTCCGCCATCCGCACTTTTGCCACCGAGTATACCGGACGTGCTCATTGTCGGCACATAAGTTTCCATCCAAGCAGGTTCCTTCTCCTTTTCTCTCTCACGTTCTCGCCTATCTTCGCGGTCTCTGGGCTCATCACGATTGCCACCTGACTTTTTATCCCGGCCAGAGCTTCGCTTGTCGCGACCATCTCTTTCATCACCAGGCGTCCAGCGGCGATCCTGGGATGGTTCCCAGTGGTCACCACGTTCTCTTAAAGCACGCCGTGCAGCCATCCGTTCATCCCGTTTACCGTCATCACGCCAGTGACGGGGGTCATCGTCAGGAATCCGATCAGCATCTCGCTCATGCCTATGTTCCTCCCTTTTGTGCTCATCACGATCCCGATCATTTCTTGAAGGTCGATCCTTACCGTCATCTCGCTCGCGCCTTGATCTAGAAGGTGAGCGCCTCGGTCTTGAAGAATCTCGGGCCCACGATCTGTGACGTTCACGGTCATCACGGTCTGAGCACCACTTTAGCTGGGCTAGCGCGAGTTCACTAAGACTCACCGTCTCGACCATTCCGTAAAGTTTCATCTAGTAACTCGTCAGCGATGGAGATGAACAATGGAAGAGAAAAGAGACACACTCCTTCGCCAGTCGTCGCCAGTCTCACCTGATCGTTTTTTCTGGGTCTCTCGACCTTCCGGCCGCCTGTTACCGCTAGAAGATTGATTCTGTGATGAAGTCCTATTAGAGGAGCCTGAATTGAGGTGGGGTGCCGATTCCCGTTCTTTTCCTCGTGCACCAGCAGGTAACATCCCGAAACGATCACGATCATACTTTTCAGAAAGCTCAAGCTGAAGTCAGCTGAGGCCAGTCAAAATCATGAAATTCCTACATGACGAAGACCTTCTTTGTCTCGTATTTCTCTGTCTCGATCTCGATCTCCGTCACGTTCTCGGTCACCTGAACGTAACGATTGGTGCTTGAAGTTACCCATTTGTGATGGTTGGGACAGGGTTGAGCGGAATGAGGGACGAGAAGATGCATCTAGAGCAAGGTCCTCATAGCTTGGCCAAAAATGAGAGCAACACAACTCACCCCCGTCATCGAGATCCCTCCTAAACCTGGAAATCGCGAAAAAATGAATGAGGAGTGCAAAGGATGTTTACCTGACGAGACACTCGCCTTCCTCTACCATTGGAGCTCATGTCGCTTTCCTTCTTAGGTAAAGGAACTTCGTTGTCACTAAATGTGGAATGAGGTGGGCAACACAAATGGAGCTGCAGCGACGACGGACCCAAACCACTGCTTAAGGTCTGGCATGTCGGGAGGTGGCTTAACCAAAGGCGATTTAAAGAGAGAAAGGAGCTGTCTGCGGGTATACACCTGCTTTGGACGAAGTCCAGAAGGGTCCTTTGGGATGGCTTTAACTGGATCTTGCTCTGCATCGTGTAAATTAGATTTTGCATATTTATCTACAAGGACCTTGATAGTGGCTTTTTCTTCTTCAGCATAGTCTAGAGTGGGAGATTCTGAAGGTGGGAGAGACATTGTGGAAAGAGGATAAGGCTCGCTGGAGTTAGTCAAGGCAGAGTTGTGCGGGCCTTGAAACGATCACTATCCAAGTTTGGAAACCGTGCTTCTCCCTGGCTAAAGGTCTCTCCATGTTTCCCTTCCAGCCTACTCTAAGGTACTTTATTATTCGGCAGGAGGTCATCCGTCTCTACAGACATGCAGTTCGTTCTTCCAAAGGTGCCCTCTCCTCCTCTCTTTTTATTCAAATTTGACTCTTTGCCAGTCATCGAGGATCCCGTGACTAGGCGAGAGACCCTCGCTTGGATCCGGAGCGAATTCGAGAGAAATAAGCATATCCCGGACGTCGTGAGTTACCTTGTTGTGCATCTAGTCATGAAAAAGGCTTTGAATTATTCCAGGCGCTTATTGAGGATAACATTCGAGCCACAAGGCGCTCATTACGTTCTCTCTTTCAAAATATCCGGTAATCCCGAGCCGTACACACTATCATAGTACTTAACCTATCAAAAGACTGTCGGTAGTTCACCTGAACCCTTTTTTCTTGCTTTCTGGCTTTCACTCTCACCAGCACGGTCATTTTCCTCACATGTGCTCTCCCATCCGATAAGATCATGATGTGACTTGTATCACTTCTCATCGCCCCGAACCAATCTACACAATGGAGATCTTTATGCATAATCTACCTCTGGACTTTGGAGAAGACGAGATCAAAGCGTTTCTAGCCTCTTTACTTCATGGCCAGTACTTCGACTTCGTGCAAACCAATTTTGCTGTGCACCTCCACAGGCGAAGGAAATTCAATGCACGAGCCCAGACAGGAACATTCACTGTCGCTGATGCTGCTATCGGCGAAAAATTCTTAAGTAACTTTGGCTATCCCAGTGCTGTCGCTGTCCAGGGCACCATCAATAGACTAATTCACTTCAAGAAAAGCAACCACGACCCACGACCGGAGATCGTCGAGACTATTTCTCGAACCCCTTGGATTGACCCTGTAAAGGAGCGAGAACAGAAAGAGAAGGACGAATTTCTGAGCTCCTCCTCTGTATCTATTTCTTCTATCCAATTTGGCTGGCAATGCAGAGATGAAGTCGTCTCCATCGAAGCAGAGGCCAATCGGGATGCGGATTTACAGTTTGACTCCAGCAGGCGAGAGATACATGTTGTCACAAAAGCTGATGATCTCAGTCTCAACATCATTGCGATCCGATACACATCCATCCATTCAATTTCCCGACATCGATCAACCGTAGATGGGAATTATGTGCTATTCTTCGAACTGGGAATGCCTCCAACATTTCTACGCAAAGCTCAGGGCTTCAATTTCGGGTCTGAAGCGACCTATTCGCGAATGTCAACATTCCCTCATCTCGATAACCCTCGTGCCATCTCTTTCACCGGTCTGGCTCTTCGCCTGGTATTCACTTCGGAGAAGGAGTCAGACAAGTTCTCGAAACTATCTGAAACTGCTGGTATTCGACGTGTCCACATCAATGAAGTCATCATTGAGCGACGAGGTCTATTCTCTGCCACTCACTTAGATGCCCTGGAGAGGAATCTTCGCAAGTTTAACTGGAATGTCGCCTTCCAGTTGTTATCACTGCTCCAGAATATGATACTGGACACATCCGAGCTGCTTGACCTGTTACCCAAGGTCAAGGAGATCTTGGATCTCAAGGGCAAAAATTACACCGCCAAACTACTGAAAGAATTTCGTAATGTTGCCAGCGGGCTTTGGTATAGTGATGACTACAACGAAAATATTTCATCCTGCTTCAACTCTGTGGAACAAGAGTTCAAGAAACAGGGTGACATGCTTTCTTTGATTCCTGACGACGGCAGCTATTACCAGTCGCTGCACGTAATCATTACCCCCACGACTATGTTCTTGAATGGACCGTATCCTGAGCGGTCAAACCGTGTCATCCGTAAATATGCCAGTGAGAATCATGAAAATTTTCTTCGTGTCACTTTTCGGGATGAAAATCACCTGCAGTATCGTTTCGATCGTGAGGTAGACGGTCCACGTTTTATCAGGGAGCGAGTTGGCGTATTCCTTAAAAATGGTCTGAAGATCGCAAGTCGTGCTTTTGAATTCCTTGCATATTCACAATCCGCACTGAAGGAACATTCCGTATGGTACGCCGGTTTCAACCTCAAGTTGGGGTTATCTGACCATGCTTCAGGTTTGTCAAAGCATTCCGTGATCCCAGATATGGTTATGTCAATGCAGCTACCATTATCGATAGTCTTGGGACCTTCCATGGTCTTTCTTATGATCCACACCTTATGCGCTGTCCGGCACGATATGCCGCACGAATCTCCCAAGCGTTCACTGCGACTGATGCAGCTGTGGTTCCAGTAGAGGAAGTCTTGAAATTAGATGACATCAAGACAAGAGATGCCAAATATGTCTTCACTGACGGGGTTGGGACGATGTCAAAGGATCTCGCGCGCGCGATATGGGAGAAACTACGAGAGGCGAAGAAGAAACGGGGAAAACTCTCTGATTTTCCCCATGCGTATCAGGTCCGCTATCGGGGGTCCAAAGGGATGCTCTCGATTGATCACACTCTTAACGGTGTACATTCCATAGGATTACGCCCTTCAATGACTAAATTTGAGGCCGATAATGGATCCGGGGAACACGAGATCGAAATAGCGCGAGCCTTCGACCGACCAACACCATACTATCTCAATCGGCCGCTCATCATGCTTCTAGAATACCTTGGGATTCCATATGATGTATTTCGTGACTTTCAGGAGAAAGCAGTCTCAGATACTAAAAGTGCTACTGAAACTTTGTCTGGGGCTGCTCGTTTGCTGGAGACACATGGTCTTGGGGCATCTTTCAGGTTGCCGTCGACAATGCAGAATTTGGCCAAACTCGGTCTTGACACAATATATGATGATCCATTCTACACTCAACTCCTCAAGGTTGGGGTCTACCATATTCTTCGCGACCTCAAGCATCACGCCCGAATCCCGATCCCTGGTGCCTGGACGCTCGTTGGAGTTGCGGACGTTCATCGCCATCTCAGAGAAGGCGAAGTTTTTGCTTGCGTCAAGCACCATACAGAAGGGGTCATCTTTCTTGAAGGGCCGGTGCTTATTTCACGGTCACCCACTATCCACCCTGGAGATGTACAGGTGGCTAGAGCAATTGGGATACCCCCAGAAGGTTCGTGTTTTGCGAGAGAGCCCCTATTCAATACAGTGGTTTTCAGCGTTCAAGGTGTAGTCCATTCTATAGCATGTGAGTAGCTTACTAAATGATCTTCAAAGGCGGACGGCCCCTTCCGTCATGCTTGGGGGGTGGAGACCTCGATGGCGATATCTATAACATTATCCCCTTGAAGGAGCATCCTTGGTTCCAACCGAACAAACCGTTGAGTGCCCCAGCGGAGTACGCGCCCACTCAAAGGAAACTTTTAAATCGGGACAGTACCATGAAAGACGTTGCCGATTTTGTTATGGAGTACATTATCTCAGATGTAAGATCCTAATATGTTTCCTCGGCTGTATTGGGCTCAGTATTTGCAAGGTGGTCGGGATAATTGCCATAAACTGGCTGATTATCGCGGATCAGAGTCCGAATGGAATATACGACACTGATTGTATTACGCTCGCACATCTGCACAGCGATGCTGTAGACTACCCAAAGTCTGGCCGAGCAGTAGATCTCAGGGCCATTCCAAAACTCAAGTTCAAGATGAAACCTGATTGGAATGCCCCCGAAACAATCAATCCTGACCTCTCAAATTATTATCGGAGTAAAAAGATAATCGGCAGATTATTTAGAGCCATTGAGCTTGATGAAATTCCTGCATCCAATCGTCCCCGACGGCGTACAAGGAGGACTATGTCGAGGCGGATGCAAAACCTCACGAAACACCTATCCACGTTTCAACTGAAGGATCCAAATTCAGCTGTCTTTGATTTGGTCGAGCGACATGTCGGGAGGTTTCTAGATACTGCGGGCCCCTGGGACAAATCAGACTTTGAGATTGTCTCAGGACTTTTCAAACGATTTTCTAGTGAACTAACAGGCATTGCCGCCAATTACAGTCTCTCTCACAAGAATGAGATGCTCTCTGAGGAGGAGGTTATTGCTGGAACGATCATACAAAAGACATCACAGCCCCGGACGCGAAAAGAACACATGACCAAAGTGCGAGAGATGTCAGACACACTTGTGAAGGTAATTCGGTTGGAGCTCGAGGGAGGCGAAGACAGGACACTCGAGGATTATTTGAAATATGCTTGGTTGGCGTGGGAACTGTCCTTTGTCGAGGTCACAAAAGAAAAATTTGGAGCGAAGAGCTTTGGTTGGCTTGCCCTCGGTGCTATCTTTGATGCAGTGAAAATGATTGAAGATCACGATGCAATGGAACTGAGGAGCTTGAGAAGTAGGAGAGGGTGATCTGGCTGGGCATTTCCGCTAATTAAACAAAGAGACATTTTGGATAGAGCAGCCAACAGAAAGATATAAAATGAAGTAGTTCGCGCTGGCTATGCTTGATTTCGAAGGACTGGCGTGTATCAGTAGAAAAGACGGTAGGATGCACATGTTAACATACCCAAAATCACAGAATCACCACTATGTTTGGGTTACGGATTAGTCCCACGCATTTTCATAAGGTTGAATGAACCAACCGCAAAAACATTTTGCTGATGAAACGATCTTTATTGACTGGTTTTTTGTTCTTTCCCTTGGGGACTTCTGTCCACATCTAATGGAATATAATCACAATTGACTCGGAAAGGACTTTTTTTTTAAAAAAGAACTAGCCTCTTTCACGTTCTCGAGGACCTGGTCAATCGCAATGAGATCCTGGCAGGGTTTGGACGAAAGTTTCATACCATATTGCTATGGCGATCAAATGCTTTGACACGAGCTAGAAGCTTCTTGTTGTTTCGCAGGGAGATGAGGACTTGTGTATGATTTCGAACGGCTTGTTGAAGCACTGATAGGGGACCCTGGGAGATTTCGTGTTCCTCCAACTGGCGCAGTTGGGCTTCATCGAGTTCTGATTTGGGAACATGAACATACTGACTGTACTGATATAAGCAGAATTCTCGCCATGCATCTGGTGGCGCACCTACCTCATGACGTGTTACTTTGGAGACTAGATTTCAGCCTGAGCTAGAGAGTAAGAGAATCGTGTTATTTGGTATAGATGACAGAGTCAAACAATTGATCTTAAGTTTTGGGAGAAACGCTTTATCACTATCCCTCGGTATGGGCCGTATCAAGCAGAAGGGCAAGTCAGGAGCTGCAAAAGCTTACATTACACGGTCTTCTGCTGTTAGAAGGCTGCAATGCTCCTTGGCCGATTTTCGTCGGCTTTGCATCTTGAAGGGTGACTGCCACTATTTTATTGCCCAGGATCCGCCATTGAAATCAGCTGTACTTCAGGAATATTCCCCAGAGAACCCAAAAGTCGGAAGAAAGCTAACAAAGGTTCTTCAGCGCCAACATCCTTCTACTATGCCAAGGATATCGCCTATCTCGCGCATGAACCAGTTCTAAAAAAATTGAGAGAACATAAAGCTTTTGCGAAAAAGCTTTCGCGAGCGCTGGGTCGGGGCGAGTGGAAAAGTGCTAAAAACTTGGAAGACAACAAGCCAGTTTATCGGCTCGACCATATCGTCAAGGAGAGGTATGCAAGGTCGTATCATATTACATCTTAGCCCACGTTTCCTCTTACAGATATCCCACTTTTATTGATGCCCTGAGGGATATAGACGATGCTCTATGTATGGTCTTCCTTTTTGCGAGTTTACCTTCTGGTCAACGCCTTCCCCCCGAGCTCATCGAGAATTGTGCAAGACTATCGGCCGAATGGCAGCTGTACATCATGCACTCTAGGTCGTTGCAGAAAGCATTCCTCTCTATCAAAGGTGTTTATTACCAAGCTGAGGTCATGGATCAAACAATCACTTGGCTGGTGCCGTACCAGTTTACTCAGAACGTCTGTATATTTCCCAGGTATTGGTTGTTCCTCCTGACATGCTGGACCTCAGATTCCAAGTGATGTCGACGTGCGGGTCATGCTCACATTCCTGGAACTTTACCAAACTCTTCTTGGGTTTGTCTTCTTTAAACTATTTACAGATGTCGGCCTCGTATATCCTCCACCATTAGATCTCAAGAAACTTGAAGCTGCCGCGGGTGTCGGTGCATTTAATATGCAAGAAGCTAGTCATTCTTCAAACAATGCTGTCATAAAACACAAAGTTGTAGAGATTGACGGCCGCAAAATTTCTGGAAAAGATGTTCGGCAGACTATCAAAACCATCGCCGTAGCTTCAGAAAATACAGAGATGGAGTCCACTGATTCTTTGCCTTCCACTATTACAAATGTCACACATGAAGAGGATTTCGTCCTCTATCCATCGAAAAAAACATCCGAAGCTGATGCTTCTTTGCCTACCCTCAGGACTCTCGAGACTCTACCAAAGTCTAATGCAATAGCCCTTTTCACACCTTACACGTTCTTCTTATCCCGTGAAACCTCACGGTCGATATTTGAATTTCTAATTCGGAGTTTCGGAGGGAAAGTTGGCTGGCCGGCATCCTCAGGAGGTGGTAGTCCGATTGATGAAGATGACCCATCAATCACCCATGTCATTGCTGACCGTCCCATTGCTTCCTCAAAGACTCAAGAAGAGAAGGAGCGACGGTCAATGCGAAAATATGTTCAGCCCCAGTGGATAGTCGATTGCATTAACTCTGGAAAAATTCTCTTGGAAGATTCCTATGCTCAAGGTCAGACACTGCCACCTCATCTAAGCCCCTTCGATGAATATGAAGGTGCTTATGACCCCACTGCCGATTCTGTTGGGTCTCATGTTGAGATTGAAGGAGAAGAGGCAGAGGGAGGAGAGGCAGAGGGAGGAGAGGCAGAAGGAGAAGATGAGGAGACAACTGGGAGAGCCGAGGCAGGACCGAAGAACCATCACCTCGAGAAAGCTTTACAAAATGCGGCCTACGACCCTTCAGCGCTTCGGACTGCTGAGTTGGTTGCCGAGGCTGCGGGAATGGATTACGACACATTCACGAACGAGGTCAGCAAGCTCGGGAATAAGAGGACGAAGGGAGATCGGACTACTGGAGGTGAAGGCGAAGACGATATGAACAAAATGATGATGAGCAATAAAAAGCGAAAATTATACGAGAAGATGAAACATTCTCAGAAGAGGAAGGATTCAGAGGTGAGGTTCATAGATCTGACCAGCGTTACCAGTGGGGCTAATAAAGTTCTCATCTTTGTTTTGGCTCCATAAGCGATCTGTCCTTGAAGCAAAGAGAAAGACAATTGTAGCCCAGAAAAGGCGGGAGAGTAGGAAATCTCAGGTCGAGTCACTTTGATGTGTAGTATATATATATACTGTGACTTTAAGGTGACGACTGTCACCTCGGAGTATATAAACCAATATATCATCCTCACCACTATCACAATCTTCTTTTATCTTTAGCCGAGGATACGCTGCGTAGACGGGAAAGCAATGATATAACGCCGCGTATCACACATCCAATCGTCGTCAAATTTATCTTCCCCGTTTGACCCCTTCCTCTCAGATTTCCTCCTTTCATGGGATATTTCTCTCTGAAGAGAAAGAATACCCCAAGGACCAATCAAACTCCTCCTCCTCCCTATCAAGACGACAATCAACCTTCCGACAATCAACCTTCTCTGATTGTCACTGAGACCACCACTCGCACCGAGGTAGTCACAACGACAACTCAGACAACGACACACTTTCTTTCACTCCCAGCATGGAGGCAGCGTAGTAAAAACAATGGTACACATCTACGGCGCCCTAGTACTGCTGGCAGCATAGAGGTGACTGAAGAGCATGCTCCATTTAGACAACGTAACAAGGAACTTCCACCCACACCCTCAGGCTTGCCGCTACTCCCGTCTCGTCCTTCAGCAATGACATCGAATAGACATCAGGATCCATCTCAATTAACTACATCGCTTGCCCAGTCTTTGCCTGGGTTCGGATATGCACAACTTGCTTTGCCCCAAACGCCTGGTTCGTCGACGTTACACGAAAGTGAAGTGAACACTGTCGCCTTCGTTCCGACCTTCTCTCAGTCCCAGCCTGTATCTGAATCATCTTTGAACATCAAGCGGCCTGGGGATTCTCACGGGCTAGGTGTGTCTTCATATCTTACATCTCCAAAGGAAATAGAACGACGCACACGTGGGATATCTCTCTTTGGTTTCACTAGTACCTTTGATGACAAGGTGGATCCAAAAACGAAGGAGCAGGCATGGGAACCAGCATCAGAGCAGTTGAGACCTTTGACTAGGAAATTGTCTTTCTGGAGTCGAAAGAAGGCTCGTTCGCAACCCCGTCCTTTCACTGCCCATGGGGATTTCTCTCACTTCCATGATTCTTATGAAATCAATCTTTCCGACTCAACGCCCTCTAACCACTCGGCCCAGAAGCTACAACCCCGCAACCCTCTCTCACATTCTTTTTCGGAACGTCCACAATCGTATTATCCAGTTGCAAGTCCAGATATCTCTATTTCTCCACCACCATCATCGCCTACTCGACGACCGACAACCGCGGACAACCCTGGTCCAATAAGAATAACGGCACCCAGCTTCTCCCGGACAAGTGGGCAGACCTGTCTTCCGAGGCCTCGTTCGCAGACAAATCCACCGTTACTGCGTCGCTTATCCCTGAACGTGTTCTCATCTCAACCACTCCTCACTACTTCGCCCACGTCCTCTCCCTCCTCTCTTCTGAGCGCGTCGTCCAATCCGTATCGTAGTTCAGTGATTATTCCACACCCCTTGGAAGAAGAGTCTCCTGGTATCTATCTTGATCGGCTGATGGACACTGTTAGCAAAGCCGAAATCACGAAAATTTTGGCGTCCAGGTATTCCTCGGCTCAAGTCTTTCACGTATGTGTTCTGAATGGTTTTCTAGGGTTGAGCCATTTTACGCCACAGCATTGGAAGTCTTCATTGGTCGCTTCAAGTTTGTAGGAAATGCTCTCGATATTGCTCTTCGCAAGCTGCTGCTCGAAATTGGTCTGCCCAGGGAAACACAACAGATTGACCGTGTCATGGAGGCGTTTGCTAAGCGTTACATTCGATGCAATCCTGATCTTTATGTTTCGGATGGTAATTGTTGCAGCAACAGCTCAAGGCCCTCACTAAAATTAGTTTAGATCATCCCTATATCCTTGCTTTCAGTCTTATAATGCTTCATACTGATGCTTTTAACAAGTCCAATCGACGCAAGATGACCAAAGCAGATTATATCAAGAACACAAGTTTACCTGGAGTTGAGATTGAGATTCTAGAGGTAACCATTTCGGCATGCCTGCTCAACAAGTAGCTCAAGAATCATTCTAGTATTTCTATGACAACATCATTTTCGCGCCATTCATATTTATCGAGGATCCATTGGATTTCAGTGGCCAACGTGGGCTTACAACAGAGCCCAACCGTCGACCTACCGTCTTCCGAGATGCTACATTACAGAATTCTGGTCTTGCATCGGCTGGGTCAACACTAACCAACAAAACTTGCAAGATTGACCCTTACTACATGATCAGTAATGTAAGCTCGTAGCTAGTCTCCTTTGACATCTAAACCCACAGTTTTCAAGGATCTCCTTAGTCCCCTACGTATTGATACCGAGTCCTTTATACCCTTATCAAATCCGTACAGTTGGAGAGGCACCGCGGAAAAGTGGGATGAAGAAGAACTATCACGAGCTTTTGCTAATGCTCGCGCCGTGGAGGTGGGGAGGGAGTGTATTCGATCTTCAACCTTTTTCGGTCTTTCTGCTGGAAGCTCATCAAATCCACGAATGACCACACATTCAACCCCTCATGATGTTCATTCCGACCCCGAGGGTGACTTGACTCTTCGGGTAACCAAGATCGGGCTCATCGACCGCAAAGACGAGCTCAACGAAGATGGAAAGAAGCTACTGAGCAAGAAGTGGAAGCCCTGGGGAGTGTTGTTAACAGGATCCCAATTACTATTTTTTCGAGACTCCTCTTGGATGCATACTTTGATTCCAAAGACAAAGGAAGGCAGTAATAGTCAACTTATGTTGCCGTCGTCAGCGATCTTGAAAATCGATGAGTTATTGTCTGTGAAGAATGCGATTGCTGTTTTCGATAAGTCGTATATCAAGGTATGACATTCAAATGCAAGTATATTGTGCGCGGCGACTGGAAACTGACAACATGGACCGTAGCATCGGTTTGCCTTCCGATTGGCGCTGTCTGACGGTCGTCATTTATCACTCAAGGCCTCATCAGAAGATGACATGAACCAATGGATATCTCGAATCAACTACGCAAGTGCATTCAAAACAGCAGGTGTTCGCATGCGGCTCTTTAATATGTCAGGAAGGACCATGGAACTCACTGGTGTTGCTGCCGCAACCTCTCATCTACACGACCTCCAGAGCCAGAACTACTCTCCCTCCGCCGATTTCGCAAATTGGGATGAGAATGCACCTCAAGCGCTTTTTGAAATGCTTTCTGGTGACAGCCCAGGAAAGAAACGTCCTTTCCTTCACAGGAAGGTGACGTTGAGAACAAACCGAGACGAGGTGGAGTTGGAAGCACCTGTGCCAGTTGAAGTCGAAAAGACGCCTGAGTTCAGAGATGCATTCGATCAAGTAAAGGCTGATCTCGCAGCCGAAACTTGTTTACGAAAGGGAAGTGTAGCTCCCATGACACTGGTGGGAGACTTGAGTCCTCATTTGCAAGCATCTTCATCAAATGATTTTCCTCCACTGCGATCGCAAATTATTGAGGCAAAGATTTCAGATTTAGACAATCGACTGATCACGGCTCAAAGCCTCCTTGACACGCAGATTCGTTTTATACGTACCGTTGCGACATTGGTACCATTTCGGAAGGCAACCCGGGATCACCTTATAATTGCCCTCCAAGCGAGAGCTAACACTGTGATGCAGCTTCGTTTGGACATTGCTCGCATGCAATGCCATCGGAATGTTCTCCAGAATGACATGCTTGCAGAGAACCACATTTGGAAGGAGGTGAAGGACACTGCCTTAAAGGTGGCGAAGGAAGCATTGCAATCCCGACAGAGCCCAGAGATACCAATATCTCCAATATCTCATGTGACAGTGTCATCAGAGTCGGAGTCCTCCATCTGCGAATCGTTCCACACCGCTATCGACTCTGGACCAGATTGGTTTTCCTCGGATGGATTAGGGTCACCATTTCCTGTAGCATCTCCGGTCCCAGACTCACCCAGGCCAAGCACCTCAGGATCATTTCCGCCATATAGATATGATGATAGGTCCTCACGAACCTGTAAAAACGAATCTGCGTTTGCAGCGGGACCACAAACTGACCATAGCGCCACGTTCAATGACAGAGATGCCAACATTACTCAGGAAAGTCTGATAGAGGAAGCAGAAGAGTGGAACAAGACGCGGTGTGCGAAGCACGTGTCTCTGGTAAGGGTGCCGTCGACCTTGGATTTCTTGTCTATGAGCAAGCGTTTGACGCTTACCTCTCCAGTGAACGCTGAAACTCAGTAGTGAATTACGATTTTTTGAGTGAATTTTTAGAATCATTGCTTCAGTGGAACTATAGATTAGATTTTCATTTGTGTACTATATCGGGACTAGGCAGGGTTGCCAACGAGACGGAAGGCACAAGGCACGGCAACTTGCATTTCCAATCCTTAACAATAGGTCCTACACAACCTGGTTGGAGTACAAGACCATGGTAAATTTATCACAAAAACCGTTTCACTTGTCTTTTCTCTTCTATCCTCAATCCTACCATGTTCCGACAGTCCAATGGGTCGTCTGTCTCTTTTCCTATACACTCGTGTGCTCAGACCTTGGATTCCCCAGACCTCAGGGGGCAGCTCGGCTTAGACTCTACTGACCTGAGTGACAAGTCGGCGTCTAGATCGAGTCAAGTCTCCTCTGACTTCTCGATCTTTGACTTTACTTCAGGGAAGAATGTCGAAGACTCAAGAGCCCCTCTGAGGAGGTTGAAAAGCTCCTTCATTCGGCCAGCCACCTCACATGGGCATACGCATGGCGGGTACTCTACCCTCAGCTTCGAACCAAAACAATTCCACCCTACATCTATTGTCTCACCGATTGATGCAATTGTGATGCCTACCTCCGAAGTCCAGACTCTTCAACCCTCGCTTGGTACACCGTTAACACAACAAACCAAGCCATCACTGCTGTCTCACCCTCCAACCGTCAGAAGGCGAAGGAATTTGATTTTCATTCAGCCTGGAGACGATGACAGTGCCAACGAGTGCCAAGCTCCCTACTCGCGATCTCCTTCGAACACATCGATTCTGAGGCTGCCTCGGCCGAAAACTACACCCAACTTGCCAACAACAAGAGACTCCTCTTCTCAAGCAATGCGACAACATTTCGTTGAGGTCAAACGGATGAGGAAGATGACTCAGGTGATTGAATTCGTGCTCGGTCGTCGGTCGCCATTCTAACGTAATCAGGTTTTTGGCCAGGAGCTTCCGCCTCAACTGATCCAAGTAGATAATCGAGGGACGGCTGAACGCTCCCGGAGTCGCGCCGATTCAACCGCATCGTCTACTTCTGGATGTGTTCCCTCTGTGCCGACGTGCGAGGGCTGTACGAACGTATTAGAAGATGCACCATCGGTGGCGAGGCGTGGAACTGATTTTCAGGAGCGGAGAAGACAAATCACGAAATTATCCCAGTTCTTTGGCGTGAACCACGCGGACCTTGCCCCTGTCGTGACTACAAAACCCAAACATTGTTGTGCGATTTCGAGCGACCTCTCGCAGAAATCGGTGTCATCTGAATCCGGAGAGCCAACAAAAGTCGGTATCAAGATGATTAGCCGGAAGCGCTTCGGTTTTGGCGAAAGTATGCGAGAGGTCGAGCTGGGCGATGCCATTAACAAACTACGTTGTCTCAAGGCGAACTAGCCTCAATTCTACTATATATCCTACTTAAATGGACAACGCTCCTTCGACTAACTCGACTAGCCCGAGTTGCATCATCAGTACAATACATCTAATAGCATTAGTGTCTATATCTATTTTCGCACCAGAAGATAGACGGGATCTCCAAGTACTATACTAGTCATATGACGGAAAGAGCCAGTTAAGGACATGAGGAGGCCACCGAAGGAAAGGTAAGCAGTGCTTGGAATATTTGTCAGACAGGGTTTGTTGTGACAACGTAGCACATACACGATTTCGGCAGTTCCACTGTCGAATTTATATACCTTGGAAAAACAGCAAGATGAATGACAACAATCGTTTGGGTTCTGGGACAATTGAGAATGATGCTGACCTTTCCATACATCACGTATTCATAGTCTTCTTCCAGGCCGCGTTTTCCTTTCCCATCTGGTCTCCACTTGTGACGGTCCTTGTCCGTTTCTTCGTCACCGTCTGTGACCATTGATGGGACGCCTTCACGATCTAGCGACGAAGCGAGAGCAAGAGCGAAACTTTCCCCATTTTCAAGTGGAAAAAGCTCAAAATTGTAATCAAGGGTTAAATCCATATCATAATTCTTCGAGTGAGCGTATAGGCGAGAAACTGGAGCCAAAGTCAGATGAATATCGTCACATAGAAATAGGGACCACGCCTCGATCGAATTTCTTGCCCTCCTTGTCAATTGCATTGAGGGTGAAGATGTCATCAAAAACGATATTGGAGGAAGTGGTTGCCATTGGAGGGAAAGAGGGAAGGATCAGGTGACTGGCTTTTTGGTCCCGTTGAT
>Ga0157368_1000153_pt1 | contig 33300 bp, 26 predicted proteins | sample AttbisABBM3_FD_113146 | JGI IMG/M metagenome (GOLD analysis project Ga0157368, IMG submission 113146) | Fungus gardens microbial communities from leaf cutter ant in Botucatu, State of São Paulo, Brazil - Atta bisphaerica ABBM3 | ecosystem: Host-associated > Fungi > Mycelium > Unclassified ... | reverse complement strand
TGGGACTAAGGAGAAGAAAGTAGAAGGTTCTAGAACAAAAAGACGTTATATAACATGGACACTATATGTTAGCCTCATGCTCTACACATGGTTATTTAGGGTAGGATGCACAGTAGCTAGCACGGACCATCTGTAGGAGTATATAAGGTAGACTAGTTTATAAAGAGCTCTATCGAGTTCTCTTGTATTTCTCTAATATAAGAGTTGTTCTCATATTCAACCCTAAGGATTAAGATTATAACATCAGATCACAGACATACTTATTACCAAGTTCTTTACACAAAATTCTCTTTCTCTAGTTATTCAATAATTTCAAATTTTGCTTTTTTCCTACAAGCTTCACATTCTTCAAAGCTATTATATCCTGTATCAACTCTCTGTACTAATTTACCATGAATTGTTACACATCCAGCTGAGAGATGCAGTTCTTAACTAGGAAATCCAGATCTCTGTAATAATAGCAGCCTTAAAAAGGAGTTGGTTATATTTTCTAAGTGAGATTAATATCTATAGAGATACTAATTAGATATATAGACTATACTAGCTAGTCAGTTATCTATAAAAGTAGTCCACTAGAATATAATACTTATCTTATCTCAGTCTCACAAAAGTAGTATGAATAACTGAGGTATAGCTACTTATCACAACTCTTTTATATCTAGGAATATAGAGAGTATAATACTATATAGTTTTTTCACTACAAGCATCAGCATTCTACTGGTATATGCAGTATGAACATGCTTTTGTAGGCATATGCTCAAAAAAAGAAAATGATAGAAAAAAGAAATGAGAAATAAAAATATAAAATGAAACTTGCCAACAATATTCTTTGTCTAGTGATTATATCTCTTCAACAAGAGTTAGGGTAACAACTGGTTGGAGATAAAACTTAAAGAATAGATACAGTATATAGTTAGATAGTGAAATAAACTAGGATATTCAATAGCATGTAGTATACATACTCTTTAGGGTAGGCTATGTTTAGTATAGCATGGACCATTAGCCCAATGTATATAAGATAAACATTTTGTACTTGGAACTCCATCAAGTTCTCTTATGTAAACTTTATACAAGATTATTCTTTCACTCTTACTCTTGAGCCTAAGTTATAACAGTTATGCCTAGTCTATGTGTTATGTAACTGTATTTTCAGAGGTTGGAAGCTTCAGAAGAGAGTTGAGATAAGTGTAGTACAAGTCCAAGTTAATTATCAGACTAAAGAACAGTATATAGTAGCTAACATTCTTAAATATAGAAGTGATAATCTAATAATATTTTACTGTTATGCATACTCTGGGTTGTCAGACTTTATAAGAGTCATTGTTTGGAACTCTATGGAATTGAAAGAAATACATGGTTTGGTCCTCAGATTAATGGATGATAGAATGGAGTTTGATCTGTACTGGAAGAGAGTAGAAAGAGAGTAGATATCAGATAGTATGTAACAATAACTAAGATATTATAGAGACAGTTTCTAGAAGATAGGACAATCTGAAGTCTATATAATGAGTTATTATGAGATAAAACATGAAGGATTGATTTATGCATGAGCAAGTGTAAATATAGAAGTATATTTAGAACTAGTTAGAGTTCTATTTAGAACCAGAAAGTAGAAGTTTTAGAAATCCTAGAAGCCAATCTATGACAATCATATAATATTGTAATCATAACATGTATTATACTTCTGTTATGCTCTTTGACATATGTGACCATTATATATGATATTACATCACAGCCTTCTTTTCACATCCAATTTAAAGAAAATAGAATCTATAAATAAGAGAAATAAAAATAAAATAAAATGACACTAAATCTACTGTTCAAAACTCTGACATCCATCTAAATGACAGGCCTTGGTCTTTTGTAGAATCTGACAACTAAGATTTAATAATTGATATAGCCTATATTTGAAACTAAACTTTATTAGATATATAAACTCAGTCTTATAAAAGTAGTATAAATGACTATTTCATTCATATCTATTAGACATATAATTTATACTAGCTAGCCAGTTATCTAAAAAAGTAATCAACTAAAATATAGTATTTACCTCAGTCTTATGAAAGTAGTATAAATAACTTAGGTACAACTACTTATTGAGCCTTTTTATATCTAAGAATGTAGAAAGTAGTGCTATATAGTTTTTTACTGTAAGTATTGGCACAGCATAGTATTCTGCCAGCATATATAATATAAGCATGCTTTTGTGAGTAAGTTCCTAAAAGAAGAAAGTGATAAAAAATAAGAAATAAGAAATAAAAATAAAAAATGAAATTTTCTAACAATACTCTTTATCCAATAGTCATGTCTCTTTAACAGACTTTAGAACTTGTCCAGATAGTTATCTATAATCTAGCTATCTTGAAAGTATACAGTTATCTCCAGAGTATTAATACTATTTACTTCTATATTGATAAGGAAAAACTAGATGTGAAAGTGTTGTTTAAAGTTCATTCATCTAGCAATAGAAAATAAGCCTATACCTGACATTATCTAAAAACTTTTCTCAAATCACTTTGCTATATGGTTTCAAGCCAAACTCTTCTAAAGCTTAGTATATGTAAAGATTATATGAGTTGAGAAAGATATAACTATAATTTTGGTCATCTCCAAAATTAAATGGTAAATTAATCTTAAATATTAGAATAACTTGAACAAAAGTACAGAGAATGCTCCAAAGCTCTAGAAATTTCCAAGTTTTATTACAAATTTACACTAGAAACATGACTAATCTCTAAAAATTTCTGAGAGAACAAAATGAGGTTTCTGAAGATATCTACTACTCTATATATATTTACTGTATATTCCAAGGTATGAGATTAGTGCTTATATAAGATTGAAATAATACCATAATAATTAAGAACTATTAAATATAAAGAAAAATGCTAAAAAGTTAAGAATAGAGACTGTTACATACTTGATTATTACTAGAGTAGTAGAAACCAAATATAAAAGAAATAAGAAGGCCTAGTAGAACAAAGTATAGAGAAAGACAAAGTTTTAAGAGAAACTAGAAACAGTCTTCTTATATTGATGTTATTACAAAATAAACTACTTACTTATTTGTGATATCTGAACCTTAGATGTACTTTCAGAGGTTTAGGAGTGATTTAGAAGTTCAATAATGATAACAATAATGATTAAGATCAATACAGATAATAAAGAATAAAGAATGATGTAAATTAATATTATTAAGTCTGAGGTCTAATTCTTAGATACAGAGATATATATACAAAATAGTGATGGTTTGTGTGCAAGCTGTTTCTATCATATGATCAAAACTTATACCTAATGGGAGCTGTCATCTGTTATAGCAGCTGTCAGGCTAATTTTAGAAGGTAACTAATTATATCACTACATTAATATACTTGTATCTCTATCAATACTTATTGTTATAAGATATATCATATATCATTGGAAACAGTTTAATGAGCACTTTCCAATGCAAGTTTGACTGTGCAAATTCATCCTGTTGTTCATGAGATATTAGCAAACAAAGATTTTACAGTTACTGATGACCTGATATCTTGGTTGTTTGTTGTCACTTTTGTACATCCCACATATGTGCAGATAGCCTTCATTTGGGGCTTCCCAGTGCAACTTAGTCTGTGAAAATTGGTCCACTTGTTGTAGAGATACAAGCTGAATGAGGTTTGTGACATATATATTCATTGGATAAATCTACAAATGTAACACAAAAGATTGATTGATTGTAAGATTCAATAGAAGAGAGTATAGAAGAGAGTTGGAAGTGAAGTGCTATGCAGATAACAATCTTGGCTTTAACTGTAAGATATTGTACCTAGCTTAACTTCATCACATAGTCATAATTTTAAGAAGTGTAAGTTGGAGAATTTAATAGAGAATAAGTGTAGTACTTAATCTTAATCCAAGTTAATTATTAGACTAAGAAATTATATTATATATAGTAACTATTATTCTTAAATATAAGAAGAGATGTTCTAATAATCAAAGGTTGTACATATTCTGTATTTGTTAGATATTATGGAGGTCATTGTCTAGAACTTCATGGAATTTGTTGTAGAATAGAGAGAACTTTGTCCATGAGGTGATATCAAGATAGTGGATAGGAAGTAGAGCAGAACTCACTTTGAGTGGATATCCATAATCAGTCATAATAGAAAGAGGTCAAATCAAATATGGAAACTTATTCAGAAAATAAATATGGAAATCTATGAGCTTGGATAAGCACTTAGATTGTAGATCAAGCTTGGAAGCTTATCTGGAGATGAATAATATGACTTTAAATGACAACCTTGGCCTCAATGTTGTAGCAACCACTAGTCACAAAGACCAATGACTACACAGCGAGTAAATCACTTAAGTGGATATAATGTGGGAAGTTCACAAGAGAACTTGACAAGGAGCCTCTTCTGTATTAGAGTCCTATTTATACAAAGTCTGCATGGTCTATGCTACTAATAATTAACCCTGCCCTTATGTCCATGCTCCATCCTCATGTCCATCTCAAGGCTACCATGTTATATACATGTGCCCTGACATTATCTTCCAGATCCTTCCACCATGTTCTAGGCCTATGACATCACATTATGTGACATGTCATGTGATTTTGGTGTCATGTGCCTCTTCATTGTCAATAAAAAGAAAAACAAAATTTAAAAGAAAAGAAATATAAAATCAAGAAAAATAAATAAAAGAAAAAGAAAAATGTTAGTGTCCAAAGTGTTTTATAACACTCAACTTATATATTGTGTCCACTACTTGTCATGTAGTCATAATTTCAGAAAATTAAAAGTTAGCAAGAAGATAATCTTTAGCTGATTTAAGTTAGAAGAGTAGTGGGAAATTCTTAGTCAATTTCCAGACTAGAGACTACAAAGTATTTATTGGATCTTATATACTGAGTTTGTAGTTGAAACTGTGGCTACAGCAGTAGTAGTGTAGTAGATAACTAAGGAGATTTTATAAAGATAGTTTCTATAATATAAAATAACTGAATCTAGGTAATGAATTACTAGGAGGTAAAACACAAGAGGCTGATTCATATATGAATGATTACAAATATAGAAATATATCTAGATATGTTAGAGTCCTATTCCAAAGTCAGAAAGTAGATGTTTCAGATGTCTTGAATTATCTGGAATAAATGATAGATGTGATCATATTAGTATGTGATAGAATATCAATCTGGTGAACCTTATAGAGTTAGTAGTAATATTTGAGATAGAAAATTGGATTATTGTGTGACTACCAAAAATACTAAATATAGTCTTCATAATATAAATAAGAGCTTGAAGTAGTATAATTTGGGTTAGTCTTATAATAGAAGAGTCATATAAGGATTACAAGAAAACTCAACAAGAAGTCCCCAATATATTGCTATACTATATATACTAATAGTATATGGTCTATACTATCAATAAATAACCCTACTCTAAAGCCCATATATTATTCATAAGTTTACTATACTATTACTACAAGGTGAACATGCTATAGCTATACCCTTTGACTTCATCTTTCTAGATCCTTCTACTTCTTTTTAGATTTGTAATGTTACATCATGTGATATGTCATGTGATTATGATCACATACCTCTTCATCAACCAAAAGAAAACAAAAGTAAAAATTAAATTAAATTAAATTAAAAAAAGTAAAATAAAGTCAATATAAAATATAAAAGTTCAAGTGTACTATGACAAGAACAGTCATCCTATATACTTTATGTATGTTTTCAATCTATTAGATCATGCTTACAATGAGTAGAATGATAGTAATAGTATAGTCAGAAATAGAAAGACAAGTTGGAGAATAGAGAACAGAACACAGTAAGAGAGTAGAGTATAGGGGAGGAGAATGGAAAAGAGCATTTAGTGAGCAGAAAAGATATCATTGTTACAATTCAATGACCTTAGGGTTGATCAAAGAAAGGAATCTTGTATTAGGGTTAGCACAAGAGAACAGGATCACCTACCTTATATACTAAAACCCAATGGTCTGTGTTCTACTACTTTAGCCTATCCTAAATGACCATGTGTTTCTCTTAAGGTCAACATGTGTCTACTATGTTCTATCATGCCACATGATTGTGTGACAGTGTGACCATGACAGTTTGTGATGGCGACTTGTGATATCATGCTAAACCCTAACCCTAAAGTAGCAAATAAATTGAAAAGAAGAAAAAAATAAAAATGAGAAGGAAAATAAAATAAAATAAAGTCCACTCTTTGCGACTCTGACAATCATGGCATGGATAAGTCATGGTATGGATAAGTGCAGAGAAGTATTAGGCAACAACATTTCCAGGTGTGGAGTAGCAGATGTATCAAGTCCTCATACAGTCTAGAGGACAGAGTGAATGCTCAAGACCCATCCTAATCCTTTTTGTTTGTTTCCAGACATGCAAATTAATTATTATCATCATCACCCTGAGGGTATATATACATATTGATATTTCACACTACTACACATCCAAAATACCCGTCCATGTGTCTATCAAATCCACAGTACAGACACCTGTCATCGGAACATATTGTTTCGTGATCATCTTGATCATTTCCTGTGCCACCAAGCCACCTAAAAACGCTGCCGTATTGGGAAGATCTGCCGTCGGGGATCGTGCACTAGTATATATCGAGAATAATTCCAAGGATAGGATTTTCAACTCCAAACAACTCACATTTCTGCTGCTGTATACTCAAACTCCTGTGGAAGCTCCGTGCCCAATGGTAATAACGATTGTGCTTCCTGGGTAAGCGCCTCGATGGTGAATGCAGGGAGTTCTTCTGGACAAGTCTTGGAGGCCAAGGAGGAAGCGGCGGAGAGAGCAAGATGGATGGCAAGCTGCTTAGGTGAAGCCGTGGCAGCCTCACCTACATATATATATACCCTATCAACCAAGTCATTGGATCCAAGGGGACTGTGTACTGACCAAGTGCGATGGTATTTTTATCAAGTGAATCCCAACAAGATCCTCTGATAATCTTGAGCCCATGCGCATTCTTTACAAAAGCGTCAATGAGATCGTCGGAGATTTGAACATCGGGGGATATCAAACTCTTGAAAACGTTTTTTTCCCGTTCAGCTTGATCTTTATACAAACTCTGCAGGGTGATATACAGTTGAGTGCTGGCTTTCATGTCTGGGAGCGTGCTGGAAAGGGGTAACGTGTAGGGTGGTTGTGCTGCAAATGCCTTGAGAGCAGACAAAAGGTGGAAGAAGGGAGGTGCTATGGGCCTATTATGAGCGCTGAAACGTAGTCGAAGGAATGGGCATACATGACGCATCGAGTGTCTCAAGTCTAGGATCATGAAAGAGTTCAGCCACTCCGGTGGGGACCTTGGTTTCGGTCCATGAACGATAGGCTTGTGCCTGTGCTTCGTCAAAGTTTTCTTCGTCGCTTTTCAACTTGAGATTATGGATGGCTTGCTTGAAAGCGACCTTCTCTGCATGGGTTTGAGGGGGGAGGCCGTCGTGCTGCGAGGGTCTGGGGTTACCAGGCAGCTCTATGGGGAGGATGGAAGACCTACGTCTTGCTTCCACTGCTGCATGACCTTGACAAGGAGGATTACATAGGGGACATGGCCATGATCTATGGGGTCAAGGGCATCAAAATCCAAATTTTGGCTGTATTGCAGGAGAGGAAGAAAGGGTTTGTCGATGCGGAGGGAAGGGGCTGTTTCCGAGTGGGACTCGATGACTAGAAGGAATATGAGTGCGGGGTGTCCTTGACAAGGATGGAAGGGACTTGCTAGTATGTTCATGTTGCTGGATGAAGAACTCGGCGAGGAAGCCTGCAGAGCGGACAACGACGAGTGGAGGTGCATCGTTGGTGTCCTGCCAGAGCAGCTGGGAGAGGCTCTGAAGCTGGTGCTGGGGTAGATTGTGAGCGACGACAAGAGTGTACTTGGAGATCTGTAAATTTTCTGCGGCGAGAAGGTGGTCGAGACTGGTGAGGTCAGCGTAGCCGCGGACGCTGTCGTTGAGCTCTTGCAAAAGGACAGCGGCCTGCTGAGCGCGGGGCTTGCCTATGCTGTGTGGGCCGTGGAGAAAAAAGTTGTTGCCAGCGTCTGAAGGTGAGACCAGAGCGTCATCGAGGATGGTGAAGGCGCCGATGCCGGGGAGGACGAGGTTTTTGAGGATGGCGGTGGCTGTTGCAGAGGAAGAGAGGACGAGGACGTGGGCGGCCTCGAGGGCAGCCTGGCCGTCGGCAGCCCAGAGGCGGAGCTGACGATCGTAGCGGGAGGACATGTGTGGCTTTTGCAGTTCCCACACTTATGGTGTTTGTGGTCGAGGTCGGCAACGACGACGACAGTGTCCTCACAGCGTCGCAGCAGCCAGTAGCGTACCTCTATCTTGCCATCGCCCTACCGCTCAGCTGGCGCGTCATTCCCTCACTGTCCGCCACGCTCCCCACGGGCCCTCACCACGTCTTTGACATTCACCACACCCACGTCCTCGATCCCACCCTCGACACAGGAGCCTTTATCCGCCTCCCTGTCAACCCTACCCGATCCTACCACAGCCTTGTCACCCAGCTCCACAAGTCTACAGACGCCTTTCTGAACGAGGCCATCGACGACGGTTGGGAGGAACCGGAGTGGGTCTATAATGTCCTTGAGCACCTTGAGATCCTGGACTACGTCGGCGACCACGTCACTCACATGTGGCAATATCAGAGCAAATCCAAGATGGAGACATTTGTGGACAGAGTGCATGGTCTTTTGTGCGAGTTGGATGAGTTGGGAGGTCGTGTCATTGACTTTGTGTAGTGTGTAGTCATGTAGTGTATCACCATGGTTCATGTTCATTGACTTTGTGTAGTGTGTAGTCATGTAGTGTATCACCATGGTTCATGTTCATTGACTTTGTGTAGTGTAGTCATGTACACCATGGTTCATGTTCATTGACTACTACCGTCATGTCTAACCAACAATATGGCCTCCTCGCCACCCATCTCCTCCAAGAATCCCGCAGATCGACACAATCCAGCTCTTTTTTCAAGTACAATGACGCTCTCGTTCGATCTATCATCCGCGAACAACGCCAGCTCGAGTCCTCCCTCGTCCTCCACATAACAAAGTCCCCACCCACTCAGCCACCACCCCCCGCAGTCATCCTCCTCCAGACTGCGATCCTCCGAAACAAAAGATGTCTGCTCGCTTACCATGCCCACCGTCTCGATGATCTACGAGATATGTACTGGGCTGTCGGTGGTGCCCTGCCCCATATCCTGAACCATCCTGACACCAGGAGCAAACTGAGCCCACATGAAGTCGACTATCTGAGGAGCTATCACACCTCCGCGATGGATTTCCGAGCCCACTTTTCAAGTGAACTGGACATCATGGCCACCATGACCAGCCCACCCAAGGAGCTCCATGTCACCGTCAAGGTCGTGAAGGATTGTGGTGTTATCCAAACTGAACTCGGCCCCATTGACTTTAGCAAGGGCCAGAGATTTGTGGTCCGCCGTGCGGATATAGAACATCTGATTTTCCAGGGGTATTTGGAGGTTATTTCTGGCAGAGACACGTAAGTGGTGGGAGATAAGCACAACGTGATCTCTCGGTGGACACAAGTTGGGTGCCTGGGTTGTAATATATATATATACCTACATTTATACCAACGCCAATCTCAATAGAAACCTCTCTCTCTCTCTCTTCAACGGTGATGAAATGTTCTGTAGGCTCTGGAGAGAACAATCCTCCATCCCCAGATGTCAACAAGGACATCGAGGACAAATCAATCCTAGGTCAGTCTCAAGCCCACCGAAAAATTCCATCCCCTCGGCTCAAAACCTCTTCCATGACAAGAACACACGGCTTCCCACTCGAACCGCACTAGCAGGTTTTTCGGAACTTATGATCCCAATTTCGATTCAGAATCCAGTGTCTTTGGTGTGTTTCGATATTCAACCACGAATAGCCTGTTTCTCATAGAGTGGAATGGAGAGGAAGAAGATTCGCCCTATCCCGAAGTGCGGTCTGCGGTGGCCAACTTTGATGACCCATCAATGCCTGTATCCACCCTTCGTGCTTGGGTTCTCGGCATCCTTTGGTCGATCCTCATTCCAGGCATGAATCAGTTCTTCCACTTGCGTTATCCTTCCGTGGCCATTGGTGGCGTAAGCTTGGCTTATCCCCCCCCCCTTCCCCACGTCTACTGAAAAAAGGAAATACAGTTGGTAGCCCAGCTCCTCGTGTTTCCCGTGGGTCGGGCTTGGGTCAGAGTCATGCCTTGTCAGTCCATCTTGGGGCTAGAAACCAATCCTGGCCCTTTTACTATCAAAGAACATGTACGAAACCCTCTTTTTTCTAATCTTGTGTCAACCGTCCACCCATTGAACAGGTTCTCGTCACCATCATGGCAAGTGTGGGTGCTCAGACTGCCTATGCTACCGACATCTTTGCAGTCCAGCGAGTTTACTACCACCAGTACTGGTCATTCGGTTACCAATGGATGATGGTGATGTCAACACAACTCATTGGCTTCTCCATCGGGGGGGTTGCTCGAAGATTTCTTGTTGCTCCACCATCCATGAGTCAGTGCTTCCATCTAACCTCTATTGGCAAGGCTCATCACAAATTCAGTTTGGCCAAACACCCTGGTCTCATGTGCCCTCTTCAACACCCTTCATTCTCAGAACTATGCCGGTATTGGACAACACGATGGTATATCACGCGAGAAATTTTTTACTTATGCCTTATCAGCGGCGGTTCTTTGGTGTACGTGCCAGCCCTCCCTCAACACCTCTTCTTTTTTTTTTTTTGACTGGCAGGTTCTCAGATATCGTACCAGGATATTTTTTTGAAGCATTAAGGTGGGTGCCATGATCATTCATGGGTTGTTTTTTGTTGGGTAGTTCATCTTTTTGTTAGTTTCTTTACCTGGGTAATCTCTCCTCTTACAGGACTAAGTGTGCGTGTGTGTTTTTGACTAGCTGTCACATATAGGTCTGCTGGATGGCTCCCAACAACATCGTAAGTGCTTTGGCCCGTCCAGAGGAAAGGGCCGTCATTGACATTTCGTGGAGAAACTCAACCAGATATTTGGGTAAGGGTATTTCACATTGTCCCTTTGCACTTGCTCATGATAGATAAAAATGGTATCAGATACAAAAGTGGCCTAGGTTTCTCGCTTCTCACCTTCGATTGGAACCAGATAGCATTCACAGGCAGTCCGTAAGTATATCTCCTTTGTTTAGATAGGGTCAAACCTTCTAAAGATTCGATCCAATTTAGGCTCGCAACACCTTGTAAGTTGGAGACTTTTTTCGGGCCGGATTGTTAATAGGACGTTTGGACTAGGGTGGGCAGAAGCCAACGTTATGATTGGCTTCTTCTTCTTCTTCTGTGAGAGTGCTTTGATCACCCATGTGCTTTAACAAGCCTCATCCTTTTCAAGGGTTTTTGACGCCCACTCTCTATGTGAGAATCCATAGACTCAAGTCTTGAGAACATAACCGATACTCAGGTTTACTTTAGTATTTCAATGTCTGGGACAGCCAGAATATGCCGTAGGTGTTGATCCTTCTCGCGGCATACTGTCTAATCACGCACACATTCTCTCTCAAGCATCGTTTCATCCAGCGCCTATACCAATCACGGGGACATATACAATGTCACTTTGATTCTCAAGGCAGATGCCACTCTTGATCCAGATGCTTATAGGAACTATAGTCCTTTATACCTTCCGTATGTGTTGTGACTCGCGCTAACTGTGACGCTAAGTGTTATATCAGCATGGCTTTCGTTATGTCCTACGGCCTTTCGTTTTTGTCTATCACTGGCAAGTGAGATGGGTAATCTGCCTTTGTTCACCATCTGACGGTACCCGATATCGATAGCTACTCTCACTCATGGTGAGCTTTTGTGGCTTGAAGTGATATAGATATACGCTGATGATTTTGATTGAAAGCTATTATACATTTTTGGAGACCTATTCGCCTTCAATTCAATCGTTCTTTGCGAGAACAACCTGATATTCATGCTCAGCTTATGTCACGGTACCCCCAAGGTCAGTCTTTTCTCGTGGGTTGTCCTTGTTTCTGAAAAAAGTGGTCATAATTAGTGCCTGAATGGTATTATATCTGTATTTTTGGTGCGTGGGTTCCATTTCATGCCAAGTCTATATCTTACCCCAATTTCAGTTGCAACGTTTGTCTTTGCTTGTGTATGTGTCCGGCTTTGGCCCACTGGCATGACGATCTGGGCACTGCTTGTCGCTTTACTCATATGTATGTCATCTCTTGTCCGTTTCTAGATTAAGAAATGGCTCACGGTGGCGGTGGTCTTTTCTTTCCTATTCAGCGGCTGTATATGTGATCCCCATTGGCATGATTCAGGCCGTGACGAACCGCCAAGTAGGTCTAAAGTAAGTGATGGTTTACTTTTTTTTCTTCATCCAAGTTGCTCGTCGTGTGCTCAGCGATATGCATCTTTCAGTGTCATTACGGAGTTGATTGTAGGATATGTTATGCCAGGTTTATACATTCTCCTTATACGTAATCTACTGTTTCTGACACTGGGATTCAAAGGGAAACCCAATGCTATGATGATGTGAGTGTTGATTTCGCTTTTTTTTTTGACTGTTGATTTCCCTTTCCACAGATTTAAGGCAAGGTGTTTTTTTTTACCCAAAACGGGTGACAGTCCTCAAGAAAATTTGGCAGACCTATGGTTACATTACGATGTCGCAGGGTGAGTTAGAGGTCGGGTCCGTATGTCTTTTGTTGACACCTACCCTAGCGATGCAGTTTACTGCAGATTTCAAACTTGGACAGTGAGTGGTTTTCGTGTTTGAGAAAAAGATTCGAAAGTTACCATTTATTATTCCTTATAGCTACATGAAGGTGGGTGAAACCAAAAAGGGTGAAATGTTATTTTTGGCACTTGTTCATGAGTGCCTTCTTATTAGATCCCCCCAAGATCTATGTTTTGGTGTCAGGTAGTCAATTGCACTTGCAACCATCTAGGTTGGTTTGTTGAAAACGGTTCTTTTGAAGGTGGTAGCTACGATTGTTGCCGGAACGGTGCAACTGGGAGTTCAGACATGGTAGGTCTTTTGTCATTCTTTTGTCGTGGTTGATTTTTGATCTCATAACCGGTTCACAGGATGTTCTCCAATATCACGTGGGTTGACTTGATTCCCTTCAGGTAGTTGATAACTTGAAAGCGCTGGTAGTGATCTTTGTGAGCCAGATCAGAAAGACAAGTGCCTCTCTCTCTCTCAGGAGCTCCGGTTCTTCTCACTAATAGTAATTCAAAGCTTTACGTGTGCTTCAACACATGTCTTTGGTGTTGCCTCTGTCATCGTACGTTGATCATCTCCCCCCTTCATGGTCACCGAATTCTCATCATCTAACTAGTTTGGTGTGATTGGTCCGCGTTTACTCTTCTCGTCTTCGCAAGCATACTAGTGAGTTACATATCTGAATCATTTCCGGAAGCGGAACATGGAACATGGACTATTTGATTGATTGATTGATTTCTTAGTGGTACGTTTTGGGAAAAAATTCACACTCCAATGAGGGATGTTGATTGTAGGGTTTTTCAGTTTTATGTTTTTTCTTTCTGATTGGTGCTCTCTGCCCTGTTTTACTTTGGCTTATTACCAAGAAATATCCAATGACGATCCTCAGATATCTAAAGTCAGTCTTTTTTTTGTGTTGTTGTTGTTGTTGACGGTCTTTTCCTTGTTGATCTCTCCCTCTCCATTTCTGTCTGTCTGTCTGTCTCTCTTCGTTTGCAGTTTCCCGTGAGTCCGACTGAATGATCTCATGAATGCCATACCCATTTGCTTATATGCTTATGTTACTTCTTTCTTTCCTTCTTTTTCTTGACAGCTTAATCTTTTCCGGTGTGGGTCAAATTCCCCCAGCGGCAGCTGTCAACTACGTTCCCTGGGCTATTGTTGGTTTTGTATTTCAATATATGGTCAGACGAAGGCATTTTTCTTATTGGACGAAATATAACTGTGAGTGGTTGATCATTCATGATTATTTTTTTTGAGCAACTGAGGGTGGGTTTCTCTTCTCTATCAAAGATGTGCTTTCCGCAGCATTGGATGCAGGGACTGCCATTGGTGTTATTTTGGTCTATTTTTGGTGTGTATCTATATATTCTATATTCCCTTCCTCCCTCCCTCCCTCCCTCCTCCCCCCCAATTGACCATGGGTTTGTAGCTTGCAGTATCCCTTTGATGGAAAGGAGACCTTGTCGTCAGTCAGAACGTGGTGGGGTAATACCGTACACAAAACGACGAGCGATTGGCAGTTTGGTGCATTGAGAAATGCGACTGGGCATCCGTTTGGGTGAGTTTTATTTTTATTTTTATTTTTTATGATTGTCGTGTGTGTGTGTGTGTGTGTGTGTGAGGGACCTCCTTTTCTGACATGCCGGTTTTTTTTTTTGGCGATTGTTTAGACCGACAAAGTGGTAGTGGGTTGATCAAAGCTTTTGATTTACACTAAGATTAATATTTATCTATCTATCCATTCATCCATCCATCTACCCATCTACTCATTCATCCCTCTGTTTTAGTAACTTGGATATTTAAGTAGTGATTTTTATTCTTTCTCAATCTTGTATTTCGGTCACACCTTATACTTATATGTAGCATCAGACTGCCTCCCCCTTGTTTCTTTCGGTTGGGCTTTCTAGGAATCATCTTTAACCTTAACATAGTGAGTTTTCATTGATCATGGTCATAATTTCGGTAAACGATGTAAGCATGAGTAAAGAGTAAAAGATAGTGACAACCACAACATAGTATCCTATTAATAGAACGAACCTCATTTTATGATATGATTTGGGAAGTACTTCAATCATCACATCATCATCCCGAGTGATGCGAGCTCTGAGGATTTCGAGATAAATCTTCCATTTCGAGTCCACCCACCCATTCTGCGGACCTATGATGGATGTCCGGAGTCAAGTTAACGTTCACCGCAGGCGCGGTCATCCCATATCTTTCCACGTGGCTATTAAAGAAAGGAAGAGAAAAATGACTCAAGTTTCTTTTCTCTTGGTTACCAGCCTTGCTCCGTCGCTGCTCTGGCTGAATCAATCTTTTTTTCTCCCTGTCCTGTTTGTACTTTATCAGATGGTATTGGATCAGAATCACAGGCCACAAAAGACGTTTCCATAGGCCCGCCTTCTGCATCCCACCACGATCGTAATCACAATCGTCATCATACACGCCATGGTTCTGGAAATCACGATGTGTACCACCTTGGGATTCAGATTCAGATTCTGGGGTGGCCATGATGATGTTACCCTCAGGACTAGTGTAAGCAGGGCGCAAGCCATGTCCCGATGGTCCACTGATCATGCGTGACAGTCCGGTAGGGTTGAGTGGAGAGATGACAGGTTCCTTGAATTGGATTTGTAATGCGACCACAATCCAGATCGTGACCGCTGTGAGTGGGAATGCTGCAGCAAAATAATGACTGAGAGAGGGCACTGAGCCTTCGTTGATCTCGGTCACATTCATTCCGAAAGCGGTCTGAACGTCGGTTATTTGAGTATAGAGGAGGTATCTGTTCTGAAGAGAGGGACTCACAGCAACAAATGAAGCGGGCAGGAAAACCATGGTCAAATAAGCAATCTGTTTCATGGCTGTAATGAAAAAAGTTGATATGTGAATAAGGTAGGATAAAGCAAGGACAATGTAGACTTACCTGCACTGTCGCGTACTGTAGCTTGCGTTAGTGCGTGCATTCGCTTACTATCCATTATGTTGATGGTGCTAAACCCCTATATCGTATTCAAATCAACAACGATACGTCGAGGCAGGAAATAGACTTGCCAGCTGCACCACGTTCGCCAACCGCTTGTCCTGCATTTTACGTGCCATATCTAGACGTGCTATTTCGTTCAATAGATTTTTGCACTCTTTGTCCATGAGATGTATGCTTTCTTTCTTTTCCTCCAACGTGAAATACTTCTCGTTTTCTAGCGCTGGATAATGTGTTTTTTGTATGAATTCAACAGTCTTTTGAAAGTCAGCGAGAAGGCCGGCATAGTGCAATAAGTGAGCTCGAATGTGATGGAGTTCTTGTGTGAAATCAAGTTGTGTATTATTTCCCAGCACATTTGATTCCTGGCGCTTTTCAGCAGACGATGAAATGGTGTTCATAGTGGGCTCACCAAAGAGCATATATGATTGTAAAGTGCTTCCAGACTTTCATCCCAAGCGTACAAAGGATACCACAACAGACTCAGTAAGGCAAATGTAGGGTCTTGGGATCGCTCAAATATTTTGGACCAGTATACAGAACACCCGGTCAAATGAAAACGCTCGCGAAGTTTCTCGGCCTTGGTTGCTCGAAATTTCTGAGGCGCATGATAAGAAATGATGGTGTGACCGTCTGTCGGATGGCGAATCATGTGAAGGGAAATGATATCAGAAAAGAGTATCTGGTCACCTGAGAAAGCGTCAAACAAAGTAGCAGGATGTACAAAGCGATTTTCACCTACTGGAACTTAAACATAGGAACTCGTTGGTCTTGATTGCGATATTACTCTGCGATCGATCATTTTTGTAGCGGTCAGAGTCAGAAGAATCATCGCCATCTTTGCTCTCGGCAGAGGGAATGTTGGTACAGTGGATGAAGGTCAGGGTAATCGTGATGTCTGGAGCACAGATGAGCATTGCCCGTTTGAGTTGAATTGTAAAAACAAACGGTCGTTTGACTTCGGAATTGCACTTTCTTGGTATCGAGAGGGAATCCACCCGAAGGATGAGGAAAAAAAGAATGGCTCTATATTGTACTTGGTACCCAGCATTTGCACTATTGGACCAGCCATATTTTCGACAAAGAGAGCATAGACACGACAGTCCTTTGACTTTTCCTAGCCGTACTTGATAAATGTCCATAGTTCATGGGTCTGTGGAAGGTACGCGCACCTCTGGTAGCTGAAAGCCATTCCAAAAATCATCGACGTCACTGGACCGCCCAGACTTGTGGTTAAAACTAATAAATTTGCCACTTTTGGAGATAACAAGGGGATATATCCTCCACCCATGTATGTTTCGTAACACTTCCGTTATCCGACTGGCCCTTTGTTGAGTCGGAGTCCAATTCGGATACAAAGATTGTGGGTAATTGCACCAGCAGTGCTCGTCGTCATCATGCCGACGGTGTGAACATCCCTTGACAGTAGCCTTCGGGTGCGTGATCTCCGCTGGATTGATCTGTGGAGAGGCTGAGGGAGGTAAAAACGATGGTCGGACTCCTCCCTACGTACCGAGACGTTGAGATCCAACCAAGGCCATGGTCCTATCGTTTGATGCAACCTGAGTGGGATCTCGGATTTCATACCAGTGGCATACTTACCTGAAGGTGTTCCATGCCGGTGGCTCGGGTTTGGTACGGCTGCGGGCATCCAGGCTGGGTCGACACCCGGTGGAAGTGTCGTGGATGTCTGTGGCAATGGCAATGTTCTCTGCCGTCCCCGAGAGGGGCCGGACTCGGTTGTAGTAGATTGCGGCTGCTGGGAGTTGGGCGAACTCATGCCCAGTGCTGTGCTGTGTAGTGCAGGCAAAGAACAGAGATCACAAACGACACATTATACACAGCAGTTGTGGATACTGCCGGGCACAGCGGATCTGTCACTGTCAATTCTTCATGATTCTCAGACAGAATTTACCATAAACAAAGGCACGGTAAACACGGAGCCGGTGAGCCGGTCTGTATGTATGTGTTTGTCATTCTCTGGTTCATGACCTGGACTCGCCACATTATAGTCACGTGACAATATTTTGAACAACAACCCCTTCCTTTTGACTTGTAAAACATACATACAACAAAATGCCCGCTGGAGCATCGTCTTCCGTCGTGCGTAGCCTCAACACAAACTCTCTCTCCGAAAGAGACGCTCATCAACTTCCAATATGCTTCCGATTCTTGTCCTGAATGCTTGAGCGTAGATGACTTTGAAGCGTATCAATCGCGAAGTTGCCGATTTAAAAAAGGAAGATCTCGGTAGTATAGTGCTTCAGCCAACGGAGGGCAATCTTCATGTCTGGAAGGGAACAATACCAGGCCCAGAAGGCAGTGTGTATGAAGGAGGCATTTTTCACGTAGAGATCATTCTGCCCGCGGACTATCCGTGAGTAACTAATATCCAATTTTATAGTACTCACTTTCTGTTTAGCTTCTCTGCCCCGAGGGTAACCTTCAAGACCCGGTGAGTGTCTCAAGCACTCATATTGGTAACAATGCTCACTGGAGTGTTCAACTTGTTTCATGTGTATGTTGTGAAACATATCCCAGTATCTATCATATGAATGTCAGTACCCGCCTTATCCTGTTGACTCATCTCCCGAATGGATCCTAGATTTCAGAGAACGGTAGCATTTGTATCGATATTCTCAAAACCAACTGGTCTCCAGCCTTATCCTTGTTCAAAGTAATGCTCTCAATATCTTCTCTCTTGACCGATCCCAATCCGAGTAAGTGTCATCATGCTCAGACCTTGCCACGTCGATAGTTGACCCCACTCAGAGGACCCTTTGGGTAAGCCATCGTGTCTACACCCTCTTGAGAACTATACCCTCACAGGAACTACAACACAGTACCTACTGTTGCTACCCAGTATACCCAAAATCGCAAACAGCATGATGCCACTGCACGTGAATGGACAAGACTTTATGCAAAGCCTAAACCTTCACTTGTATCAACCCCGGCCCAGGTGGCGCAAGCGTCCTCGTCTGCCTCTGTTACCCCGTCACAACAGCTATTAGTGCCAGAGTCATCAAGAGGTCAAGCTTCCAGGCGTGGTGCTGTAATTACAGGAGGCGTGAGGAATGTGAGAGCTTCAGCAAGTGCAGCTGGATCTCAGGCTGCTACCCCAGTTATTATCATTGATGACGAGAATGAAGCCTCCGCCGGACCTAGCTCAAGTAGCCGAGCTTTGAACACGAAGAAGAAGAGAAGACGAGAGGCACATAATCGAGAAGTTGTAGATCTTGTTGCAGAAGATACCACTGATCTCGCTACTTCAGGTTCCGCTGCAAAGAAACAAAGAACAACACGAAAGGGTGATGATGATCAGATAGATGGAGATATCATTGTGATTGAGGACAACTAGACTGGATCGACCATCGTGAACGCATTGGTTCAGTTCACTGTATCTATACTGTCATACAATCTAATTCTTAGCAGCGGTAGTAGTAGTGAACATGTTGAGGCATGTGTCTTTTGGTCACGTAGATGATCAAATCAACGAGGAGGGACGTGGTAGTAGTAGTATTGCTGACCGCAGTTCAAGCCAGCATAGCGCATTTATTTTTGGACACATGAACAAGATCCTTCAAAGTCATTACATGCATGAGTGACTAGACTCATTACAGGCCACTATTTGAGACCCAGTAGATACTCTGTAGTAGTACTCTAGTCTGGTAATTGAACTCTAGCAACTTGCTTCCTTTCCTAGCTTCTCTCTACACTCATCCTCCATCTGAAATTACAACCACCCAACAAGTAGTTGGCACAACACATAAGTTGAGGCTGAGGTTGACATCTGCAGTTCAGTTGCAAGTCCACAGATAAGCATCCTAGCTTAATCTGTAACCCAGATACCTCTACCCATTCTCCCAGATAACCACATTCATTACTGGATAAGTTCCCAAACTTGATCTGACCCATCTTCTGCGTGACTAACCACAGATATCTGCTTGAAGTGAGAACCATGCTTAACACATACTAAACACAAGCCTGAGTTATTATGACTGTAGGAGCTACAATATCTATGTTTTATTGTAAGTACTTTATAATTTTTCTCTTGAGGAATTACAGCTACACAACATATAATAAATAAAATAAAATAATTGTTTACATTCTTAAAAATATCTTCTCAAACCCTATATTAAGTCCTGTTTGAAGTTGAAGACAAATCAAGATTAGTAAAATGAAGTCTTGTTATAAGATTTATGATAGATAATCTTTACTTTAGTTTAGACAACTTACTTATTTTTACAGATTCTACTATTATAGACTACATATTCATATTTGATGATCTGATAACTTGTTCCCCAAACCTTTTGTTATTATATTGCTAGGAGTTAGTTTCTATAATATCTCTATAGCTATTTTCTACTTGACTACTATTCTAAATACCAGTACTTAGTATTTATTTTGTTTAACCTCAATCCTAAAAATACAGCTATGCAACATATGATAAATACAATACATAAGTTGAAGCCAAGGTTATTATCTATATCTGCCACATCAATTCATGAATGAGTTATTTTACTGAGTCTGTATCTATTCTTGTTAAGTGTAGTTCTGTACTTTAAGCAGAAGTCTACAATTTGTTGCATACAGCAGAGCAGATCAAATGCTAAGACTTATCTATGAAGTAATGTAACTGGATGTAGATAGCAACCCTGGCTTCAACTTATGTATTGCATCAACTACATGTTGTGTGGTCATAATTTCAAGAAGTATAGTAAAGCAGAGTAAAGTGAGAAAAAGTAAGTGAGTCACTTGGGCTTGATTATCAGACTAAGAAAAAATATAGAGTATCTACTGATCTTAAATACTAAGTACTGTAGTTAGAACTGTGACTAGGATGATAGTAAAGGAGGATATGATATAGCTAAGGATATACTATGGAGATGAACTTTGGTGATATGATGACAGGGAGTCCAGGAAACAAGTTACTAGGTAATGAAATATGGAAGTGTGATCTGTGAAAGAAGAATCAAGAATCACAGAGCAGAGATGCTTATAGCTAATATGAGGCTCATCCGTCACAGAAGACAAATAACCTTAGAATAGATATAGATCTATGATACTTCTATGTAACATTCACAGATTTCCACTTGAAGTGTGGACCATACTATTACTCAGACCATTTCTTAGGTGTATTAAAGAGAATCATTCTCCTACTAGAATGATAACCAGTACTTTGTCAAAGTACTGGCTAGCTCTTACTTCAATATTGATTCTTCCAATCTTGCTCATCTCTTTGCACTACTCTTCTTTGAGGAGAATAGGCCACCTGCATTTAATCCTCTCATTTCCCTACAAAATCCAGTATGTGAGTGTTTTCATCTCCTGTAGCCTACATTTGTGACTGACATGACTTCGACAAAAAAACATGATCTTGAAAAATGAGGGGGACTCAAATCCAGTCACCCTGTTTCGCAGCTTTATCTATATAGGTAACATTACTGCACGATAATTTTGCTGATCTGCCCCATTCCCATTCTCTTGACCTCAGCAAGAATCGCAGTGTGATTCAGCGAGACCAATTCTTGACCCTTGTCTTGCTCATTTTCCTGTTTCTTTGTTGAATGGACCCATTCAAGACTGATGACAATGTACTAAGTACCTTCTTCACTGGTGTGCTCGAAAAGCCGCCTAAAACCCTGAAAGGCCTTGGTTGCTTTACACTCGGATCCCATATGGCACCGAATCGATCACCACCGAACGGATCATAGAAAATTTTGAAAGTATCTGCATATACTCGCTGGAACATTACGAGTGATCGTTAGAGTCTCTTTGGTTGTTAACGAAAAGAATGTACCTGAAGGTCATCAAACAGCATCCTAGCCGGATCGAAACCAGGCCGAACGGTTTCATTTAAATTTAAGCTATTCAGAAGTTTGTTGGCACCGCGTTCTACGAACTTGGCAGGGTTCACTGTTACATTATGAAGATAGCGAGGAAGTAGACTTGGCTCAAGCTGTACAATGAAGTCATAGTCATCAGCTGGATGAACAAATAGGGCCTTGTAACGCCTTTTGGTAAGAGGCAGGTTCGTTACGAGAGAAAGGAGACATACCTGGACATCAATACCACCCCTCTCGACACCCTGTAGGAAATCCCAGGTTGCATGTGCAAGTGCCTTGACCCTACGTGCAACCACAACATCAGGGCCGTTACTCGTCCACATCTTTCCTTCCTTATCGAAATCCGTCGTTATAGTCCAAGCGATGGCATTTGAACCTTGGACATCCTTCTTTGCTTCTCCTTTAATTTTATTCGCAGTACCTCCTTCACCAGCCTCAGCCTCATCCTCTAGAAACCCATTGGTTTGGTTCTTTGGAGCGGCATATACAGGCACATTAGTCCCTTCCTCCCACCTCCAATCTTTTAAAAATTCTATAACACAGGCAAACCCGCGTTCTTTGGTCCCAGGAATACCAGGTTGTCGTATTGCCTCATTAGAATCTACATCCATCAACATACACCTCCCATCTTCACCTAAAAACACTTTGGCACATATTAACTCCACCGCTTCCTCGCTCACTCTTCCCGACCCTAACACCCAGTGAGCCGCAAGCCACCGTTTGATAAGGCGTACGGTTCCAGCATATGCTGAGTAACGATGGCACAAAGTGGCAATAGCTCGATGATGTCGTGGTGCATGGATGAACCTCTGTGTATAAACTTCTTTCGCATACACAGCATCGTGATATTCTTTCCCTTGGAGCTGTTTCTGTTTCTTGAGGTGCCCAATGTGAGGGAGCGTCTTATCATGTCCCGCGATGACACGGTCTAACAGCACTGCCTCTCGTATATTCCAGATACGAAGTGCAAAAGCCCAACCCTCAGGCGTGATGACTTCTAAGAAAGATTGATCTAAAACTGGGTTGTGTTCGTGAACCCCATCGCCCTTGACTACTCTTGCTTTCAGACCCTCTAGAGCTTTCATCAGAGTTTCGGCAATCTTCTCAAAAAATGCGAGCTTGATCTTCTGAATAGCTTTGAGATCATCAGGCCATTTGAAAGACCTTTCAAATTCGATTACAAGATCCATGTACGGGAGGTAACAGGCATTTAGAGGCAGAATGCCAGCTAAATATTCTGGGAGTGGAACAGGTGCGAAAACACTTGTATAGCGGAGAGCCTCGCAAATGGGGCTTACGTTAAGTATTACAAGTGGGAGTTCATCGTCCAGCTGCTTCATTGACTTTACAAGTCCATCGAACGCACTCAAAGCGCTCTTATATCCCACAGGTAATCCCTCATTCAGGTATACGTTCGATACATTCTCTGGCAACCGCAAAATGGAATCAAAAGTAGATTGCCACCCCTGTACGGCGCCGGTTCGGTCGGATGAGGATGAAGGGTCGAGGCCGAAATGATGTTGAAGGAGGAATTGGACAATGAGGGTAGGAATATGCGCACGCTCGTCGACTGTCTTGACATTCCACACGACACTCTCCATAATCCTTCCATCCTTAAACCTCCGTAACTCTGACTTCCCCCCCCAAAGCTCCCGGAATGCAGCAATTTGAGCTTGGTTTTCTTCGCCTGCTGCCGGTCCATGATCAACTAGTCGTGGTGCGTTGTGAGGGTGATATATCAGGCCGATGTATATCACATCAGGATAATTTGGGAGCGCTTGACTTAAAGGACGTGGAAGTACTGGAGAGCTGAGAATGGTAACAGATTTCGTACGGTCACCGAGTCCTCTGTGGAGGAGTTTATCTATTGAGACAAGAAGGGTATCGAACACCGAGCCTCTGTCCAATGTTTCATGAATTGGAAGGTTGCGAGGCTTCACGCCACTGAGGTCTACACTGTGAATGGTCTCAACCCTGATTCAGCTTAGGGGGGAGGGGAAAGCGAACCGAAGAATGCTATCAAAACGCGTAAGAAGGCCACGTTGATCCTTGAGGAAAACTTCAGTGAAGGGGTCTCCCGAAGTGTTAAGAGTTTCGAGTGTAGCCAAAGCTTCATACCGAAGCTTAACAGATAGTTAGTAGGAAACAAGTTTGACGAGGTTTGAGCATACCAACTCCAAGGCACCGCCGAGCACACCTGAAAGTATATTAGCCAGTGATGTAGAATCTACGAAGACCGGTTGCTGCTGTACGTCGTATTCCATTGGAGAGAACTGGACTTTTTATCAGCTCGTTTCACCAATTCCTAGATCGAAACAGATCATACTCGATGTCCGTCTGCAGATTTTACAAATACCGCCTCCTTCTGAAACTCAAAATTGACTATAATCGAACCCGAACAGAACATCAATCGCTTGTCTAGCAGTACAATATATCACTTACCCAAGAAGTCCAATGCAGCTTTGAAGATTTGATACGAACTTAATCCTCTCCCAAGGGCCTTCCTCTTCCCAGCACCACCATTCCCATTGCCTATAGGCTCTTCACCAAGCAATACTAGACTAACAACGGCATTCCACCAAGTTCCCCGTCCTTCAAATCCACGTACACATAATTTGGCCTCACCGCCGTCAACAAATCCTCTCTGGTTGGCCCATACCCGTAGAAGCGTAACGGCATCACTGAACGCCTGTGCTCCGTTTTTGAGGTTGTGAGTCGAGAGAAGGTGAAGACGAGGCATGAAGGCACGTAGAAGAGCACTATTGTATGTCGGTGACAACAGGTGTCGTGATTGGCTTTGAGTGAGCCCTTGATCTGATGAGAAGCGGAGGTTGGAATGTGATGGTGAGAGTCGATTGAGAGGTATCGGACATGTCTTGGAAACGGTCGGAATGATGATGACCTTGACGTTCAATTTTGTAAAATCCATAGGGAGACTGTCTAAGGGGTGAGTGGGCATGAGCCAGTGAATGGGAGACAGAGGAGCTATATATTCACAGACCTCCTCGGGGTATGAGAACAAGATTTGTTAATCGAGGATCTCCGGAGGGCGACTCATAGCACATCTCGACGCCTAGCTTCGTCTTCGAGGACTCAATGGCAGAAGCAATAGCAGATAAGTAGAAGGCACGTTTGTGAAAAAAGCGTCCATCGAGATAATCCTTCTCCTGAAATAGACTCTGAAAATAGTGGTGTTTTTTTCAGCGCCCAGTGTGATTGACCATGGAACTAATCTTACATCAGGCATCTCAACAGCCAAGTCTACGCCATATCGCAGTCCATCTTTTGGTTTTACACTCATTTTGTTCGGCCAACTTCCGACGAGGAAGATATCGCTTGGGCTCTTGTAGCCGACTTTCCAGTTGGTCTCCTCTGTTGGGAGTGGTAAAGCATACGGTACGGCAATACCTTTCTTGAGCATTTTTCGTGATGCCTCGAGAGGATGTTGTTGATGCAATGATGATATTTCCATTATAAAAGTGTGTAGTGAGAGAAGGAACCGTTCGAGAGGCAGCGCTCTGGAGGGTTTAGGACGAACATTTGGCAGCAAAGCATCAATCTAAATGACGTATTCAGAATAAGGTATGCAAATGGCAATATTATACACACCTGGAGTTTGAAAGAATTGGATTTGAAGAGGTCCGTAGCGTCTTTGATAACTCGTAGCTCCTCACCCGTCGGAGGCTTGGTGGGTTTACCGATTCCCTGCTCTGGTTTTTTGCTTGTTGAAGGAACATTAAACCCTGTTCCAGTCCATTCCACGTCCTCCGCCTCGTCATGACTAGGCTCATCGTGGAAATTCTCGCTGTCGTTCATCGCACCATTTGCGCCTTGATCAGAACCTGAGGCATCGGACAGCTTTTGGTCTTTACTTTTGCGCACCTGGAATTCAGAATCAGTAGGTCTTTCACTGAAATTTTATTTAGTAACACATTGCGCGAAGTTGTCAGCTCGTATCTCTTGCGCTTTAGGTTGAACGCCATGAAATTCGAAGGAGTAAATTTGAACACAGCCACTAACATGAATTGTAGTTGTAGTTGTAATACAATGACGTTGTATCATAATCCTACCAATGATCTTCAGTCAGGTCCTTTTGTACATGGCCCCTGGAGCAGGTCCCTTCCGCGGACCTTGGCTCCCTGGGCTCAAACCAAATCCAAGCATTTTACTCAGTGAATCGTAGACAGCTTGGTGAGGAGTGGGATGTATCGAATTGATAATCTGCTTGTGTATGAGGCCGGATAATGGTGAAAATATGTACGTCGATTCTCTGCAAGGGCAGTCCTGTTATTGCGTGTAGCTGGTGCGTCAAGAGGACAAAGGTACATACACTTCCCACTCATTGACACCTCCGCTCATGCGTGAATTACCAGTTACCATAAACCTCACAAGCAGACTTCTCTCCCTGGGATGTCGTTTCTTATCAAGTGGGTGCAGTTCCTCGCTCAAGCCGCCAGTACTCGATATATCTTTTCCCGGAGATGAAGGTTTTGAACTAAAGGAGACCTTCATCAGTGTCACCACTAAATCGGAATACAACGCGTTCATCGTATGGCGCAAAAATGACGCAGAAGCAAGGTATAGGGGAAAGCCTGGAGGCATTGTTTAAGGTAATCGCAGTAAAGATAAGAATCCAGCATGTACCTTCAACATGTAATGTTCGAGGAAACGGTGTAGGTAACGTGGTAGGTGTATACTCCAGTTTGACCTTTGGCGAATATATTGGTTCGACTCTAACATTAGTAGGCTCTTTTTGCAATTGAGATTTTTGCTGAAAGAAGTCTAGAGGGTTTGGACTCGGTACCAGTGACAGCGTCAGGGCGGAATTTCGGATAGGAGCTCCTGTAGACTTGTCTACATTGGTAACTAACCCAATCTGAAAGAACTCAGGAAGAGTTTCTTGCAAAATGAACAGTATCCTTCCTTTTCAGATGGTCAGAGAACAACCACAATCTCAAGAATACCGTTGTAATGAACGCACTTGTGCGAATTTCCCATTCAGCATCTGATATTTCTTCATTCGGGTTGTGCTTCGGTGGCCCCATAAGCCTCATCTTGCTCGGGATGACTGAATCTGGTGGACTCGACCTTCTAAGACCCAGCGCCAGATTCTTATGTTCCGCTTCCTTCAAGACGCCAAAATGACGAAGAAAAGAAAGATCTTGCTTCCCGTTTCGAATTAGTATAGAGGAAACGCGAGCTAACATTCCAAAAACTGAAAAAGTACTCAGTTGGTGCCCAAGTCGCAGGGAATTATGAGATGCGTTGAAGTAGGTATTTTGTATTTTGTAGGCATTTTTGCAACGCATCAAAAACCGATGATAATAGTGACGTTTATTTGTGCACCACGCTGCTAGTAGACAGACTCAACTACGTCACAATAGCTACGAGACACCAAGAATTTGCATCATGTTCATAGGCTTTACAAAAGCTAATTCCACATCACCCCTGCCTTTGCATCACTATCATCTCCAAGTCCATACATGGATATTCTTACCTTTACATTTTCTTGCACCACACATACAAGGTCTATAGACAGCATCTTTGCGCTTTTCGCCATGAGCCTCTTCTTCACTCTCGCATTCATCATCATTGTCGTCATCATCTCCTTCATCCTCTGAATAAGATCCCATGTAGTTGAAGCATATTTCCTCATGAGGGGGTATATCCTTGTTAGAGAATACTACAAGGAGAGGCCTCTCAATGTCAGGCTCGTTGATATAACAGGGAAATAGCCGAGCATTCGGTTCACAAGAGTGATTCTATGATTTCTATTCAGCTTGAGAATTCGACCAAAAGTGAAAACTACCGACCAAAAACCGTGTGAACTAGATAGAGCATAGGCACAATTAATGACTAGTCAAGAATTATATAACACGTACGTTGCCCGTATGGTATGCATCGACCGTATACTTGTTGTGCCACTCATCTAGATTGTGTCCCTTCTTCAGGTGCCAGAAGTCGATATCAAATAAATAGGATTTTCCAAGGGTATTATAATAGCTGGGAAGGATTGTCATTGAGCCAGATGTGAATATTGGTAATACACTCACCGCCCGCGAACTTCGCCTTGTTCATCGGTAAGCAACTCGCCCGCGTAAACCCCGAGAAAAGTTCCTTTCGGAACGCGCTTTGGGCCATTGAAGACACCTTTGCTCTGTTAGCCGGGGAAATAAGAATAAGTGAGAATCAAAACCCGCACCCCATCCTTTATTCTGAGTTTTTTTAATGCTAAGTTGTACTTTCCTGCCATGTTGTACAACCTGTTATGAAGCCAACAGATTACAGCAGAACACAACTGGAATTTACGAAACCTACCCGATTCCTGCAATCGTCGTCACATGAACAAAAATCATTGCATTCGAAGATAGGATATCGAGGATGCTTCAACCGCCCATTCTTCTCATACACGCATCCATCAATCTCAAGATACGACCTCGTTTTAATGGCACAAGCGCATGTTTGGCTCTTAGGATCGCATCGACCGATACATTCACATCCCTGCAACTCGCTATAATCCGACATCGTCAAATCTTCACCGTACCACATCCTATTTGAGTAATTAAACTCAAATACCGGGGATGGCTCCGCGTCAACTTCGTTGATAATCTCGATTTCCGGAGCGCCACCTTCATCGTCACAAATATTCTCGAGTATGAAGGCTCTGAAGATATCCCGGATCCCAGCATTCCTTCGAGTGTATGCCGAGAGACGGTTAATTGAATCAGGCAAAGAAGTCGGAATATCTTTGGCATAATAATGCTTGAAATGGAAATTATTGAGATTGCGTTTATAGAGGTTCCACGTGAGAGCTTTGAATCCTCCATAGGAAGGTGGTTCATTCATGTCTGTAAGTTCTGGGCTAGGACTAGAAACTGGAGGAGACTCAGCATCAGTTAGTGGCACATAATCGTTCGAGCTTGCAGAACCATGTCTGGTTGATCTTCGCAAGGGAGGTATGAGGTCCTGTAAGTCTCCGACACTGCTAGCATTCGAGCTCGATACAGGCACATAAGGAACTGCGGAGTCATCCCTCAAGTTCATTCGATCTTCACAGTCGCTTGCTGGTATATCATCGACCATAGCCTCGATACCCTTTTGTTCATCAGCAGCCCCGGAATCATCGCTTTCTGAGCTACAGATGACTTGTCGAGTGGGGTGTACATGAGGCCTGCTGACAATTCTCCCAGGTGACAATATCGGAGATGCTCTGGCAGATTGGGACCAGCTGGAGACGGCAGAGACATCGGGAATAGAAATCATAGGTACAGATCGAGGACGTGGGGTTGACCGAAGTTTCGAAGTTCCGGCGTGATCACCCACCATTTTAGAGAGAAGTGGGCCTGCTATGGGTTTCGGTGCAACGATTGATGATGGTGGTTGGGCAGCGACTCGTTTGGTAGAACGAGCTTGGGGAATCAAAACCTGGTCTTTTTTGGTTCCAGATGACGGCGGTTTCTCCTTCAATTTCTGCTGCGTTTGCATGGCTAGTGAAGCGTAAGTAAAGACCCAATTATGCAAGCATTTCAACACACGTTGAGACTCGACTTCGTCTGAGTCAGCAAGAGTAAGATCAATGATATCCTGTTCTAGTTGCTTATGAGAAGATGATGAAGCTTTTTTCTTGCCCATTTCTTGTCGCTCGTACATTTCATTAAGAATTGTCGAATTATCTTTATGCCCAGCAACTGTGTGCCTCTTCTGTACTTCCTTATATTTCCTTGGCTATTCAATTGTTAGGGGTGTGATTAGCGCAAATACCGCAGAACTACGTACTAGCTTAAGTTCGGATAAGAATGCTCTTTTAGGAGAGCTGCTTATTTTCGGGGACAGACCCGCAGCACTAACCATCTTCACAGACGGCTCATCGTCGCTGCTCCCAATGGGAATCACATCAGTGCTGCGAGGCAACAAGATGGGCTTTTCCTTTCCCTTGACCGTACCAGATCGAGAACGCTCCTGAGTAGTTGATGTGCACCCAGTGGGCTTTGTCCGGGTTGGTGATTCATCGCCATCTACCGAATATTATAGTTTATACTTCAGGTACACTCGCCCAATTGCTCACCTACAACACTATTCGACCTATCATTAGGGCTTCGAGCTGAATTCAACGAACTAACAGAAGACAAGGATCTTGCACTGCCACTGTCGCCCGCAGTTATCGATTGTCCTAAAGGATGTTATAGTACGATAACAGAACGGAAGATGAGTAGCTGGCTACTAACGATTGAATTGGTATATTTTGACTGGCCTCAATGAATTGGTGGTTTTGCGAGCCAACTGTCTGCGATCATTGACGTATAAGGGACCATATTCTATTACCCAGCCGCCATCATCAAAATCTATACAATCGAGAACCGGTGAGACATACCGTCTCTTTTACGTGCACTCTTGATGAGAGCCTGTTCTGCCAAAGGGGGATGCCTTGATCCAGAACTAACCCTAGACGCCGAAGCATTCAGATCGGCTATGGCTTTCATTGTATTCTTTGTGCCCTCCACTCTGGAATTGCTCAACGGCCCGGCAGAGGAAGAGAAGCCAAAACCATTCGTATTGTCTGAGGAAGCTGGTGAAATTAGTGGATTTGCCTTACCCTCCCATTTATCATTGAAGGAATCAGTAATTGGTCCACCCTTTGATTGCCACCTCTTAGAAAATTGTCTCCCACTTGGCTTGAGGCTTAGGGGACTTCTTGACTTTCCCCTCCACCGAGTGATACTGGGATCAATGCCGAGATATGGGTTGTATAACGCGGCCAGAGCTGACGCGGTTGAGTGTTCATTCGACTCGCTGCTTGAGATACGGAGGGTGGATTGTCTTGTAGGACTAGGAACTGTCTTCTTGACGGATTTGTCAGATCCTGAGAAGGGGCCTGGTGATGTAAGCGCAAGTTTGGTAATACCATAATCAAAACCATTGATTAATCTGGCATTCGCACCTGCACCAGTACTAGTACTTGAAACACTGCCTAAAGCAGAATCAGAGTGACCGGAAACAGAAGACCCTGCGAGAGCAAGATTGGAACGACAAGACCCCTCCAAGTTCATAAAAATATGGGTCGAACAATGGACTCACTCCTATCTGGCACAACATTCAAGGTACCGTGTCTTGCGCGCTTGGTAATAGGTCCAGGACCTGCCCCTTTGTAACTGGGGGGTAAATCACGCTCGCTGCCGCTTTTCCGCTTCTTGAGGCCTACCAACGATGGGCCTTCAGCGTTTCTAATTTGTATCTCTCCGTCGGAGGAGTCTGATGCACGCCCTGTTTATCCCGCCAAGATACAGATTCGAATATAAAACGTGTGGATCAATGATCATAGAATGTATACAAAATGCAGCAAATCAGTATATCCACCAAAAAAACTAGCTCGGTTTTAGAGACTACTCTGACCTTGCAAAACAGTCCAACCAGGATCCTGAGAAAGTTTGATTGTTGGAGACAACTTGGACATTGAAGCAAATGACTTGTCTATACAAAAAGGAAGGGAAGTCCTGAATTCCTTTTCTGAGACAGGGCTTTAAATATACTTTCCAATGCTCAAATCACAAGGCCTCACTCAACACGTGTTTGTACACATTAGATAAGCAATTTGGTTTAGGGTAGGCTTAAAGAACATCCAAGTGTAACATAGCTGACAGATAACAAATGACTTGATATTCATCCTTTCAAGTAATAAATATTTGTCATGTGAACAAATGTCTCATAGAATAATAAGCTGTTAGTATGTTAGAGTATTAACTTTGGTAATAGCTAGGCTATACCAATTGAATATAGTTACAAGCAATTTGCATATTGTTATATTCCAAGATTGATATAACTATATTATGTAGTTGGTAGAGCACTATTCTTTTCTAACTTAGTAGTAATTTCTATTTTACTTCTAAACTATTAGAATCACCAGATATAAACATGAAAGAGGCTTAAAATCTCCAAGAAATTCTAAGTATATTATATTCTCAACACCAATACTCTAAAGTTTATTTCAAAATACCTAATTGCTACTTATAATAATCAAGAATCACTAGAAATAAAGATAGAAGCTAGAAAACTAGATGAAAATTTATAATAGGCTAAGCTTGTGACTACTATATATGACCAAGATTAGAGAAGTTTGGGAAAATAAATATAAAAGAATAAATGTAAAAAATAATAGAAGTATTACATTCCTAAACTTGGCCTAGATTACAACTTAGACAAAGACTTGAGTAAGAGAGAAGATACTAAATAAGAAAAATGTCTGTTGTAGTAACTGTAAGTCAGGATGACTTAATGTTGGAACTTAAGTAAATACCAAATATCTTTCATAAGAATTATTATAAGAGAAACTTAATAAGAAATTTTAAGAAGTTTTTATTTTATTTTTATACTATATATACTAATTGTTAGATACAGTTTACACCTCAATAATAAAGGTTCATGAAAAATGCATAGAAAAGTAGATAAAGCATTAGCACTTATTTGTGATATACAGAATGCAAATGTTGAATGACCTTTAGCTTTAGCTTATATATTATGTCTGTAAGTTCAAGAGACCTCACTTAACTCAAGAAAATCACTACTTAATATATCTAGCTCTGGTTCTTTAGTATAATCTCTCTGTTCTTATCTAGTAATATTACTGAATAGATATTATATAATTACCTAAATAATTACATTTCCTCTTGTGATGTCTTTTACTCTTATATTAAGTATTATAAGTAAGGACTTATTTTATTACTATATATTATTACTCTTACATTAAGTATCACAGCCTTAAGCATTTATTACTTAGTATTTGAGTCAAGTGAAGTCTACCCAAACTTACACTAAATAAATATCTGCTGAGCCTAGTTAGCTTATTACTACTATTAGTATATCATACTCTTTATCTGTAGGTAGGGGGCAAATAAAGTTGATATTGATGCTATTAAGGTAGCTGGCTGAGACTAAAAGAGAGTATAAGGAACCTTTTGTTTCATATGGAGCCAGTACAAGAGAAAATATAAGAGTTGTTCAGATCATAATATATTTGTACCCAGAAGTAGCTTTTTCTTAAGATTTTATAGTACTTATCAAATTTGAAATATCTGAGTGTATTATAAGCTAGCTAAAATAGAGTTTGTTATATAGTGCTCCATTTAGAAATGACTAACTAATCCTTCAAGAATAGTAGTTTTGTTACTGGATTGAGACAAACTTTTTTATATGAGGCTAGATTGTTTCTTAGCTTTGTATACTACTCATCTATATTATATTCTTCTATAATTTCTTCAATGAAAAATAGGTCTGTTTCTAGTTTAAAAGTGACTTCTCCATTAAGAGAGGTTATGTCACATTTTTATCTAGTTATATTTATCCCAACACATAGGTAATAACTTATTGTTGTGGCAACCACTTATCACAATGACAAATGATAACACAAACGAGTAAATCTCTCAATAGGATATAGAGTAGGAAGTTCACAAGAAAACTCGACAAGGAGTCTCTGCTAAATTAGAGTCCTATATATACAGAATACACATGGTCCATGCTACATCCTCATGTCTGCCTCATTTCTTACTCAAGGCCACTATATTGTATATATATGTCCTGACATCATCTTCCAGATCCTTCTACTATGTTTTAGGCCTATGACATCACATCATGTGACATGTCATGTGACTGCAATGTCACATGCCTCTTCATCATCACTAAAAAGAAAAAGAAAAAGAAATTCAAAAGAAAAGAAATATAAAATCAAGAAAAATAGATAAAAGA
>Ga0157368_1000152_pt1 | contig 33318 bp, 38 predicted proteins | sample AttbisABBM3_FD_113146 | JGI IMG/M metagenome (GOLD analysis project Ga0157368, IMG submission 113146) | Fungus gardens microbial communities from leaf cutter ant in Botucatu, State of São Paulo, Brazil - Atta bisphaerica ABBM3 | ecosystem: Host-associated > Fungi > Mycelium > Unclassified ... | reverse complement strand
TGGAAAAGATGCGCATGAGAAATGCAGAGATTATGCACAAGAAGCAGCCCAAATAGCAGATAGGCGTGAGGAACTGGAGAAGAAGTTAGAGAGGTTAGCCGAGGCGATAAAGCATTTGATTGGGTAATTAGTATACATTGACTTATACTTTGTATAAATCGCTTTGGTCATTATCGAATCTGTCCTTTGGCTGCTTTCAATATATATCAATTGAAATGTTTTGTTTCAAATTTATATATACTCCCTAAGGACCATATCAGAAGTTTCTGAAACCTTGGGTCAGAACATGTCGTAGAAGGAATCTGATGCATTCCATCAGATAATATTCAACCGTTCATTTAATCAAAACTTCATTCTCCTTTGTGGAGATCGGCCCGCTCTCGTATCCAAGTGGGCTTACAAGAAAGAATGTGAGAGCTCGTATCAGATAACAGCACAGTATAATGATTCGAAGGTCAACGTGAAGTCAGAAAGGCACCCGGATAAGGTAATCTCCCCCGAGACAATGAGAGTGATACTTCTCATTCTCATGTGTTAAGCATCATCCCAGTCAACACCACACTTAAAACACCTAGAGAAGTATTTGTACGCCTTCTACAATGCCGCACAGGACTTGGGTATGCAGGTGACTTCTACTCCCAGTTCGTTCTATCAGAAGACATCTCATGTCCATGTGGTGGACCTCTCCAAACCCACACCCACATACTATATCACTCCAACATCCTTGAGGTCACCCCCTGTTGAATTTTTGGGTGCATAATGGACCGCTCCGACAACCATATCTCATCTCATGCTTGCATTCACGGGGCAAGTCACCAATGGAGATTAATTCAAAGGAGACAGACTCAAGCTCCGATGAATGCAGAGTGGGTATCAAAGCAGATCCTGGCGTATTTGAGCATCATGGGCCTGGGAGGCTTTTGAATAACTTTTGAATCCAACAAAATCCATATTACAGTTCTTTAGACGAGGCTCACTGCGATGCTACGTTGCAAACACAGGCAGGACAAACATGACCAGGACTCGGCTTGCAGTCACAGCAGGGATCATAACTCCTGCCTTCTTGCAAGTGCGACATTCCGGACACCATCACCAAGGTCAAGGTGAGGACAGTAATGAGAGAACAAAAGTGCTTGAAAGTTTGCATGCTGGGTTCAAACTGCAAATCAATGCATCCAATATTCAGGAGCTAGTACTAGGAAGTGATTCTCACCTATGGATATGACTGGGGGACGGGACGGGCTGAGCTAGAGTATAAATGTTGCGCTGTTCTTATATGTAGCATTGAAGCGATCGAGCCCTATCCTATCTCTTGTCATCTCCGCTGCTTCCGCATTAAAACAGCAACAGGCGGGCTTGGTCAATAGAGACTCAGATGATTATCCAACTGGAATTTAAAGTCGATCACTATCGTAGCTGTTATTCCCTTGGCGAAATTATTTCAGAGACCAATGGCCTGAAACTCAGATACTGTGACACCAGATGAGATGCCCTGGTGTGATCCTTTGAAGAGAAAGCTCGAACCTTAGTCAATTTCCATTTCCATTCCATTCGAAAAACATGCGGCGTGATTGCTCCAGCCGAAACGATCGCTTCGATCAGTTATTAAATATCACAGGTGGAAAACAGGTGGAAACAGCTTGGGGCAATGAGGACAATTGTCATCATGATTGCAGTTTGGGGATATTAAATGAAACCTGTAAGTGATACAAGCTCCTGTGGGCAAAAACGCCAACAGAAGCTGTTTGATTCCAGAAAAGACGTAAGGTTTTGTAGCGTAGGCTCAAGTTCCGCGAACATTTATCAGTTCGTCCCACACATCCACTGCGGCAAGTGTTTTAGCCAAGCAATATTAATCGCACACCTTCTACCTCGAACACGTTTAAGGTTTCGTAATAGGACCCATGCGATTTATGATTATATCCTCACTGATGCTCAGGACGGAGGTCATCAGTCGTGCTTATGAAGACATCGGATAAAATGCGAGATCATCTATCACTCTGCACAGCTATCCAACAATCCCATCCGCTCTCAGCTTCGATATCGTATCGTCTCCGAGACCAAGCTTATCCCTCAACACCTCATCCGTGTTTGCTCCCAGATTAGGACCAGCCCACTTTGGTTTCGGGTCCACACCACCAAGCGTTGGGAACGTACCCTGCATTTTGAGTGGCCAGGATTGACCATCAGCCGCTTGCACCTGAACTTCCTGGATAGCTCCTCGTGATTGGATTTGCTCATTTTCCATGATATCCTTAACATTCGCCACTTGTCCCACAGCAACATTGGCTTGTCTCATCTTCTGAATGACTTCCTCCGCAGAACGTTTCTCCGTCCACCTACGAATGGCTTCTTCGATCTCGGCTTGCTTCGCCACTCGGTTGTGATTTTGTTGATATTCCAAACCAGTTAAATCCGGTCTTCCGATGACTTCCATTGCTCTTTTGTACATCGAATCACCATTAGCTGCAACGACAACATAGCGAGGTGTTGTGGGCGTATCAGGTGACGGCAGGCATGGATAGGCATTTGTTGGGACGATGCCTGTGACAGACGAGCCAGAAGGACCACGTATCTGGAACCAGAAGGTCAACGTCAAGTCGGCAGTTGGCGTGGAAGTACAGACTGTATCCTTGCGATCGTACTCCGAAACTATCCCTTCCATGACATTCAGTATGCTGGATATTTGATGAGTGTTTGACTTAGATGGAGATATCGATATTACCTCTCCAAAATGCTGACATCAACGATATTGCCAGGGGATCCTGGATTTGTCCGGAGTTGATATAAAGCAAGGAGCTGTATGAACAATTTACGATATGCGTCAGAGGGAACTCAAATCTAAGAAGTGCACTGACTGTTCCAATCGTAGCTTGCATGCCAGCAAGAGTATCTCCTAAGCTGATGTTCGGGCGCACTGGCGGACCTGACAGTCCACCTGACGCATCGGGGAAGCCATTTATGTAGCGAAAGCCACCTTGGGCTTCGCCCACTGAAGCGTATCCAGGCAAAGGACCCCAAGGTCCGTTCTGACCGTAACCGCTCACACGGGTGAAGATAAGTGAAGGATTTTGTTGTTGGAGATCTTCAGGTCCGAGGCCCCAACGTTCAATAGCTGAGTGTCAAGTCGTTGATTTGCGAGTGATGGAAAACAAAGCCACGTACTTCCTGGTTTAAAGTTCTCAACGAGGACATGACTTTTGATTGCCAGCTGACGGACGAGACTGGAGACGCCGCGTTAGTGAGGAATTGGAACGATGAGCGTTGACCATATTGAACTCACTCCCGCCCTTCGGGTTTACGAAGGTCTATTGCGACACTCTTCTTATTTCTAGCTAGGCTTCGAAACCACGGACTGATACCATCGACGTCCAGTTCACGCCAGACACGCAGAGGATCACCAGTTTTCGGAGGCTCTATTTTGATCACTTCAGCGCCGAATTGCCTTGACGAGAAATGTCAGAAGTTACCGAAACAAATGGAGTCTTAAAACTCACGATAGTATTTGACCACAAAACGGTCCTGCGATGAGCTGGCCCAGTTCCAGCACACGGATGCCATCCAATGGGGGTTTTCCATACTTATTGGAAATGGTGGCAAATCTCAAAGGAACTGAGTTATTTTGATGCAAGTTGAAAACACTCACGATTTAGACGCCGAACGGAGTTTTTGGCGTTTACACAGGGCAGAGAGATTCATTGCACAAAGCAGTCGGTGGGCAGACTTTTATTACTTAAATCACATATGTTCGGAGGGGTCGGAGCTAATCATGTGATATTTCACGTACTCCGAAACGACCGAGACGTAGTCAGGTAGGATACAAATTGAATATGCCTGACACATCCTTACTTCCACAAAAATCCAGTTGGCGCAGGAACAAACTCATTCTTTGCCACCTCTTTCAATCCTCTGCCACCCTCAGTTCTTTCAAAAATCTTGACTCCCCCACCATCTACACCTCCGGCGACTAGGTACTTGTCATCTAAACCGCCGAAAAGGATGCTCCTCACGTGATTGAGCCCTGTCCTGACCTCGGCAATCAATTCAGGCTTCCCTAGACTCGAACCAGAGGTAAAGTCGAAGATCGACAGGCTGTCCCCATGAGGAGAGGGATCGTTGCGGTTTGAAATATAAATGTAGGGTATGGGGAATGAGGAGTTGGGCTTAGGGATGAGGATTTCTGCAGCAAGCATGTCATTAGGTTCAGGGGGAGGAGAGGACATTGTCGAAGTCGAGGCAATGAATTTGGGAAGACCTGGGAGAGGGGGGAATGTATGTCGAACAAGTTTGTTCGAGAGCTCGAGGAGCGTAAAGAGTTCGCTATCTGAGTTGCTGAGGTGAGTGGTATAATCATCGTGGTTCATTGAGGAAACACACTGTGGTATGCGACGTGGCGTGGTCCACCACCTGGCTCATACCCGATGTGACCATGCTGGACCCAAGTGCCATCTGATGTTTTCTTCAAACGTCGGACTTGGTCAGTACCAAGATCAGGAACGAGGAGTTCGTCAGTTTCATCCAGAAGGACAACCTGATGCGGGTGTGAACCTTCCTGGCGAGCTTTGTTCGGCCCTGCTCCAGTAAGTTGGAGTTTCCGAATTGGTGATGACGATGACATGAACGGTGCCGACTTCTCCAGTGGTATAAAACCAAGGGTGCCGGAAGAATACTACAATCGTCGATGTGAAATGTCAGATATTACAACCCAATCAAGCTGCCTGCGAGAACAATGCAAAAGTGACTTGCAAATCTCCTACATGTCACTCACATTAGCAATTAAAAACTCGTCTGTAGTAGCCAGCAACGAGCAAGGATCCTTTCCACCACTTTGTGTCTTGCAAATTACCTCTCCTTTGCCTTCCTCGTCAAACCTCAATGTCATCGCAGTACCATCAGATTGCTCGAGCCCAGTGAAGACGATAGAGCGATCGTTGGGATGGAATGAAATCCATGATGGATGATAACCGACTTTCACTGTCGACACTACGTCTAAGCTGCCCCTAGCGTCATCGAACAGGAGGGTATAGATTTCATCAGTGTATGACCCAACAAGAATCTGAAACCGTGTCATTTGGTCGCACGAAACGTCAACTATGAAATCCCCTAATGAATTAGACAAGAAGAAATAGTGTTGTATCTGGATGGCCTTGAGTGATATAGCACGAGGATTAACGGTTAAGGTCGAACTTCCTTATATAGCTCTTCCGAGACTTACAACATTATGCACCACCGTTCACCAATCTGATGAACGCGTACAGGTACAGCTCTTCCATCGCCGACATTTCGCCGGCCAGTAAGATATGTAGACGCTCTGTGCAAGACACTCAAAAAAATCAAGAGTCTGGTAGGTCAAAATGAGGGATTGACATATATGTCAATTTGCTCCCCAAAAACGATCTCTTAAACAACAGAATAGAGCCGAGTACCCATGACACAAGGTCCGAGAATACTCCTGACATAATTGGATGGTTGCGGCGCTACCGATCACTCAGTAGAGCACTATACAAACCGAGGAGCGTGTAGATCCAGTTTAGGGTCCACGAAAGAACGTCTTGGAAGCAGAAACCGTTGTATTCCATACTTCAAAGCCAAACATACACATGTCAGTCGAGCGCCAATCGAAGAAGCACAACATCGAGAAGATCGAGAAGATCTCGGCATTTTACCGATATATCCGCTGTCGGTTCCGAATGTGAGTGTGGTCAATTTCGGTCAAACCGTCGGTTGGCCGGAGTGAGACCATGGTGGACGTGTCACCAAACTTCGGAAGAATGGTGCGAAGAGGTAATATCGGCGATGAAGTGAAGAGCAATTCGCTGAGACTTCGGACGCGGGAACTTTGTTTCAAAGAGGTACGTAGTCATTTCGGGAAAGCATCTGACGAACAGCAAAGGACGAAGAGATTGATATTGCATGAATTCTAGGGCACTTTGGGACCACCCACATAAAATCAAGGACGACAGTCCAGAATTCACCACCATACAACTCCTTTCATAAGCCTCCTTCCCGTCCTGACGACTTGAGCACATTCAACCTTCCCATCCACGCTCATTACCGCACCAACATCGACTGTCCCCCCCGGGTGACGGATTCGTACCAAATCGTTATCTGAACCGGACTTTTGTCGCGCCCTTTGAACAATGTGCCAAGCTATTGTGCCTTCCACTTTCGCCGCGACGCCTAGGCAAAGGCCTAACGTCATAGGTACAGCTTTATGCAATACTCCCATAGAGAGAGCGTGCACAACAACGTCGACTTTGTTCTCATAGTCATAGTCAGAGTTGGGTGCACTGAGGAAGGCGATTTTCGGTTGTGCTTGTGCGGTGGGATCGAGTTTCATGGCGCATGCGCCTTGTCGGCGGATTGCTTCTAGTGTGTTTGTCATTGGTAACGAGGCAGATTCCTTGCCAATGACGTAGTTACTAACGTCGAGACCAAGTTTGACAAGTTCGTCCCAGGGTATAAAGATACTTGGATTCGTGGCATCGACCAGGCTGGCTGTAATGCTGACTGGCTGTCCATCGTGGTTTTGGAAAGAGAGTGTATCTATCACATTCGAGGTGGGAAGGAGTTTACCCGTACGGGCTCCCGATGGTTTCAAGTATTCACAAACGATCTTTGACGCCTTCCCAGGCACTCCAGCAACAGTCGCCTCTGGGTTATCGAGTATCGGTAAACCTTTCTCCGACACAGGAAAAGTTGTATCAATTATCTTTTTGGTGTTAGTATTAAAGCATCTCACTCTGGCCCTTCCAATGTCGCTGTAGTTAGGAGAGCATATCCTCTCGTCGAGTGCATAAGCACCAATCATACTCGTAAGGTTACCGCAATTACCCGAGTAGTCAACGCTATCGTCCATAATGCCGACCTGGACGAATGTATATTGAACGTCGATCTTATGTTTTGATTGTTGTTCCGACGTCGGCGGTTCGACAACGCAAATTTTGGACAGACTTGACACGCCTCCTCCCATGCCATTAAGTTGGCGGCCAAAATCAGGATCCGGAGATCCCATTATACCCAAAAATATAGGTTTCCAATCGGTTCTGGACGAAGGTAGATGCGCATGCTTGAGAAAGATGCCCTTGGATGTCCCCCCTCGGAGAAAGCTAGCTGGAATAGGATTCGGATGGTGAAGAGTTGAAGACGAACTCAGCCTTGCAAGTGTAGGAGACTTTGAGTATTTCGAGATATGGATCGGTAATGTGTATGATTTGCCATTAAGCAGCGTTCTGGAAAACATGATGAGATGTCGGATTTCGCAATCAGAACATGCACGTGTACCGGAAAATAGGTATCTCAACATAGGCTTCAAACAGCATGATTTCACAACTATATTACTATAATGAATGTACTTTTTAGTTACAAAGCGGTAATGACAGTCCATCATTACTTGGGTCCACACCTCCTAGTCTGAAGCTTCTCCTGAGATAAGTGGGCTCCCATTCAAGTCATTACTTGCTGGTGCTCAATTCATATTGTCGTTGTTCAAAAGAGCAAAGCAGCAAGCATGCACAGTCTGGACAACTGGCGGCTACTTACCAAATATTGGTTTGATCCTAGAGTTGAGAGCTGACACAACGATGGTAGTAACTGAAACTGAAACTGCACACCAATTTGTTACATAATATACAGTACTCGAGTAATGCTTCGCAATCACTCCTTAAGAAGTGAGGACAACTCTTAGTGAAGTTATGCAAGAGGATGGTACAATCTGAGTAGAAGGAGGTATGCTATGACGGGAAGCAGGGCACTGATCATGAAGAGAAGATAGAGATATAAGCCAAAAGGAGGAGGGTCACCAGTGCTGCGAGCATAAGCATTAATCCTTCTTGTCTTCAAGGGAAAGATGTATTTGAGACTCGGGTTGTTCGACCGAACAGAATAGAAGCTAAGGACCTGGTACAACTATGAGAGCTGCCTCACTGGGATGGGATGGATGGATGGTTACCATGCTTCATGTATTGCTTCATGTGTCAAGTATGTGTGCCTGTTTCAGAATGTTGTGAGACTAATGCATGTGTGCTGGTGTGTTTGCCTCTGTCCAAAACGGGGAGCTGGTGGTTGACTGTTATCATCTGTAGATTTCAAACTGTAGACACAACATTCAAACCGCTGAAAATTTTCACGATCTGTGGTGTCGAGAGGTCATTTACATGCGGTAGGCGAAGTCAGGACAGAGAAGTACTAGTAGACATGGGTCAATGTAAAATTTTAAGCTAGTACAGTACTCCAGCCACTCTTATACCGAATTGGATTTCACTCGACGGGCATGTGAAGATCCAGCCTCCAGGTTATGACGAACTAAACGCACCCTCACCTTCCTGTCAACGAGAACGGAGGATTATACCTTGGGAAGTTGTCATTGTTATCCCTAACATTGAGGTTGGACGACTATGTATCAAGATTCCAAACTGGAGCGTCCCAGGTCCGTGTTCGACTCGATGCCGTGATTTAAGGTTCCGTTGGTTGAGGTCGTGAATAGTAAGTAGTAAATGGTGTCCCCGACGGTGAGGGTGCCCCGAATGAAATTGCCATTCCAGTCACTGTTGCGCCATTTGTGTTCGGCAGCACGTCTCCGCCTATATCTAATCAAGTAAACGTTATGAGGGCAGATCTGCGCGGCTTGGAGAATTATATGAAGATATGACCTTCGAGAGAGTAGTGTGGCAAGTTGCCAGCTACAATTGCAGTTTATTTTTGCTTTGGACAATCTGTCACAGTTCCTCCTGCTAAATAGAATGGAGTCAATGGACGTCAGAATCTCCAGTCAACCGGGTTTTGTGCATCATAGCGACCTAGATCTCACCTCGATTGATCCATCAGTCATTCACCACACTCAGGGGGCTAGAGTTCTTGTACTGGCTTTTGTCTCTTGTAGAGCTCATGCGGACCATTTCTCGGATCGCATATACGGTTATCTACTTGGTTTTGGTTAGACTCAACAAAATCTGCCTTGTCCCTCACTCTCAGAGGAAGGTTCTTGAGTGCATCCCTTGATGTCTTCCTGACAGTTCTCATCAATTTCCTGAACTATATTTCGGCCCCCGGTTTTGACGCTGGACTAACAAATATGCTCTGGATCTTGATTCTACTGTTTCCTTCTTTTGACCAGACCTGTTGTGGTTGTCGCTCCTTTCGTTCACGGTACACAGATCATTATTTCGCCTTCACTATCTCTCAGGTATGCCTTCCTTCGTTTTGCTTGTATGAGGGACTTATTATAAGAGCCACCGCTGTAAAACCCTGCCTCTAATCATATTTCTATCCTTGAAATACCCGCCAACTTTCAATGGATAAAGTATTTTTTACTCTACGTGCAAGACGACATCCAGAGTACAGGCATTCATGTCAACAAGCTCTATGTCTATGACCTATACCTACTCTACAGTCGTGGCTGCAGCGTCATCCAGCGTTGGTATCTCTCTACCGAAGCATGATGTGTGGAACACAATTGTTGGTGCGGTTGTCGGTGTATTTGGTCTGATTTTATTCGTGGGGGGTGCGTTTTTGATACGCAGGTGTGCGCGCAGCCGACGAAGAAATGGTGGTGATGGACGAGGAGGTCCGTTGGGAGATACAAAAGATCCAGTCGGGAGGATTGTCCCCTTGGGTACACCAAGAGCTCAGGGGCATAGTTATTATCGTGAGTTTTGACTTTCATCGTACTTCTTTCAACTCTGAGTTTTATGTGCCCAGGTTCTACACTCGGACGGATAGCCATACGAAGACCTGATGGCGGATGGGACTTCGCGCACCCAAACGAACCATACTTACCAAGCGGTATTTCCGACCCTTATCCCTCTCCCGCATCTGTCAGAACAACATTTTTCTCAAGTCACAAATTTCAAAGAGATGCCTTAGAAACCTCAAACCCAGCTATACTGGAATATAAGGCACAGGAATCAAGAGCTGCCCAAATGATTCGCCTGGGTTACGATGCTAGAGACCACGACCTCGAGATAGGTGACAGACACTTACCACACCCTCCACCTGCCTACGGTCAGGAACCAAGTGTTGCAACTTATCGACCGTCTCCAACTCGGGATACATTACGCAGCAGTATTACTGCCAGTTGAATTTCATTTCGTCTTTCGTTGCCCAGAGTTTCACTTTCAATCCTTTGCATGAACTCAGCTATTTATTTTTCCACTGGTCCTGACCTCACGACAATCTACACGTTTTTCTAACCTCCTATCGTTCCGAGTAGTATGGTATTTATATTGATAAAGAAACCTGTATCTTTTGATAGGCGTCCTACTGACGTGACAAACTGTACTCACACATGTTACAAAGTTCTACCTAGATCATTCCATTCTCACGGTCGAAATCCTGACTGTCTACAAACATCCGCCACTACACTAGCTTGTGGATCACTCAACGGTCCATTGAACAATCTGCCATCGTTGAAGAAACCAACTTTTGCAAAACTTCGAAAACAGGAGGCAAAAGCCGGCTCATCGACTTCACCAACGTCCTTCAATATTGCGTCCTGGGCCGCAGAGCACCGCTGCGATCATGGCTGAGAATGATGATGTATTTGGAAAAGATGGTTTATGGACGAAGGAACGCGTTTTAGGGGATTGGAATGTTTCACTGGAATATGCGAGGAACAAGCTATTGATTGAAAAGGTCAAAGGAAGGGTTGCTTTTTTAAGAGAAATTTTGAGCATTGTGAAGTCTGTCGGTACGTGTAAATGTAACTATTGTTGTATAATAAACACAGACTGATATGACGATCACATAGATCTGGGTCTCTCGCAAATTCTCGACGTTTTCCAGTTACTTAGGCTGACGTACCCTCGATACGGAGACGAGAAGTCCCAAACGGCTGTTGAGGCTGTATGGATAGAGCTAGTCCTTCAAGATGAGAAAAGGGAAATCAGTTTCGGCGTGAGTGAGCAAATTATCGGTTGGTTAGCAACCGAAGTAGGTAGATATGCTCAGAGGAACTCTGCAGAGTGAGTCAGGATGATACGACAATTGTCATGGCATTGATCTATACAGGATGCAGCTCTTATGCACCCGCAGACCTCTTTGTCCTCTTGAGTTGGTGTTGCGGAATCTACGCCATCTGTGTCAAGGAAAATGGACAGTTCTCTTCTACATCATCATTTAAGGCACTCGTTGGTTCAATTGCATTGCTATTGGATATGGTTCTCGAATCGTCGAAGGCAAAAGAGACACTGAAAAAGGGAGCATTGACTAGAACGAGGCGTGCTTTGCGGTCGGTGAGTGCGACAATTCAAAGTTTCTTTGGAAGGGCTCATCAGATAACGCAGTCAGACTCGGCGATATTGATTGTGATTTCAAACTTGGTGGCACTTGTCAAATCCAATGCGTCCCAGAATCCATTCCGCTTCATTCCGCTGATTGGAGTAACAGTAGCGGTTCTTGTCAGACTCAAGTATGTGACCGTTCCCTCCGATGAACGGCTACCCAAGGAACTTCAGGTGAGCTCCAATCGAAGTAATAGTCTATTCACTCACTTGCGGAATGCGTGCAAGGTCGATGTCACTACAACTTATACCTCAATCATCCTTACGTCCAGAATACCTATCCCATTCCATGTTTTAGTATGTTTAATGACGGCTGTTTCAACAGGAGACAAGAGTTGCTGATCTCGGGTTCCCTTACAGACATCTCTCGAAGATTTCATTGCGACATACGTTACCCCCGATTCCTTCAAAGCCGATTACCTGCCTGCAATCGAGAAAGCGCTCATCCGTTCGCCAGAAGTTGCCTTGGATACGGTTACTTCCTTCTTTCAATTCTACCCTCACCTCCTTGAGGAGTCTCTATTTCAACGCATCCTTACTCAAATTGTCAATAATTCAAAATCAAGCAACGCTCTTGTTCGTACCTCCGCTGTCCAGTTGTTCTCCGCTGTCCGTAGTTCTGCGAACGCTCATGGAGTTCTCACTGTCAATGATGTGCTTGCACTGCCCAAGGCAGGTAGATCAGCTGGGCCAGATCATCGTATAGCCTTATATTCGATGCTCGCGCTCTTACATCCTGCAACAGCAGTCTCGCAGTCCCTCCTTGAGGCTTCAATTCCATTATTGTCCAAGGAGCAAAATGAAGGTGCTATTGCCGCCCTTGCTCCTTCCTTGGGGATGCATGTAGCTTTCCTCTTGAAAACCGATACTGACAAGCTGAATAACGTCACGCAATTGCTCGTCAAGGAGATGAATAGCTCAAAGCCTGCCGTGAGGAGAGCTTTTACATCTCTAGCAGGAGACATCTTCTATGAGGGTGGTGGTTTCTTGGATGGGGAAAAGGGTGTCGCCTTCGCGAATGCTCTTGTACCAGCTTTCGAGACTTCATTGAAGAACGCTTCCGGGAATTTGCTGAATAACCCCGCGGGTGCTCTGGAAGGTTATGTCGCGGCTGCAGTATTCCTCGGACCTTTTTTGCGGTCAGAACAGTTCAGTGAGTATAAATTATGTGTTTGTACTGGTTTAATCGATACATCATGATATATTATATCCAGATGATGTCATTTCGAAGAATGTAACTATCACTTCTATTGCAGCAAGCGGCGCCAAACCCTCATTCCTGCTGTGGGACAAAGTTTATCTCAAAGTGAGAGAAGAAAGTGAAGAGAAATGGTTGTTGCGTGCTATCGAGGTGGCTCTGAGGTATTTCCGGAAGGACTTGAAGAAGAATGAAGTCGTCAGGTATGCATAAAATTACCTCCTCCGAGTTGTCCTTATCCTCCTGTAGATTGAACTTCGGCTCCGTCCTATTCCACCTTGCGGTCGAAAGTTCACACAAAGACATCCGTCAATCCACGAGCAACGTGATTCAGGATGCTGCTAAATGGGACCCTGAGCTTATAACGACGCTTGCCGGGGAAGCAATAACTGCTTCACTTGCTTCATCTCCGTCCAAGTCTGTGGATCAATTTGCAAATGCCCGTATCCAACATGCGCGATTGGCTTCGTTCCTACTTAGCGCTGTTGCATATCCAAAGGACCTCGAGACGGAATTGAAGGAGAGACTGGTCACCAATCTGGTTATTGTCGCTCATCATGAGCGTGTATGTGAGTTTCGCCCATTGGTCAGATGACATCTACGTGTTCTGATGTATACATGCTTAGCTGGACCAACGAGACAAACGTGGATTGATATCTGTCAGAAGGCGGCAATAGATCCAAAAGAATTGATTGAGAAACATATAGACAAGCTGTTACAGCTAGCCCTCCAGTCAACAACGGGGAGTGTGAAGGTTGCTATTCCTTTACTCACGAGGTTAGATCTATAGCTTAATGCCTTGTAGTATGGGTTCCCTGAAGCCAGCTATCACTCCGTCACTACGCTAACGTTCATAGCTCCTACTGCTGTACTTCCCCGTATCATGGATCAGCTCGAGGCTGATTTGAATCCCATCACCCTCAACTCGTTGACTGACTTCGATTATGGAGTTTGGCAGACCCCTGAGGGAACGACTTTCGTTGACGGTCAGCTTCTATTTTCCTTCGAGGCGTGCGGTTGATCTCAGTGATATGATGCAGTTCTATCATCAAACAAAGAGTCTTCAAGAATGGTTAAAGGAAAAGATGCGCAGATGGCGAAATGGGACGAAGAAGTGCGAAAATCCCTTGCAAGTAAAAAAGGCATTGCTCCAGCGCTTACGAAACAACAACAAGCGTTGGTGAATGTTCAGCTAGAGAATGAACAGCAGACGAGACAGCGGGTCGTTGGTATTAAAGCTCAGCTAGAACGAGGTCTTTCCCTGGTGAAGAGCGTTGTCAATGCTGGTGTAAATGAGTTCCCGCCATATATTGCCCCTATAATCAAGTTGTTGCTTAAAGGTGTACTAAAGACAGGGAAGATCCTTGTCGGAGAGGAAGGTTTCAACGCCTACCTGGTTAGCCTCCTCAAAGACTCTTTTATCTTGTACTCGCTAAGCTATATCATTGTTTTTATAGATGCTTGCCAAGTGCTGTTCTGAGAGACTGGACGGCTTTGGTCAATGGCTGGGTGTTGCAAGTCTCAGAAGCTTAAAAATAGATTCGGTGCCAGAGGATCTGCAAGCCGAGCCACTGAAGAGTGAGCTGAGTTATGCTGTGATCATTGTTTATTGGTCGTTGACTGGTTCTGTTAGATTTGATTAGCCGGGTCCTTTATCGCTTACGCTTCTTTGCAGAACAAGCGCCATTCGACGCCGCAACCTTTTCGTACTCGTTTCCTCTCTTGGAGCAGGTAATACAACAAGGTGGAATTGCAATCGATGAAGAGGAAGAGGCACTGGAGCAAGTTACCCTCACTTTGGATTTCATCCGATTCCATTGTGGTGAATGTGAGCGTCATCCTGGTTCAGACAAAGACTGAAAGTGACTTGATAATAGTTTCTGATTCTGCATATCCTCGAAAACATACAATGGAGCAAATACTGCACCTCATTCGTACCCAGCCCAAGCTGAGCAAGAATGGGTCTGTTACATTAATTGATTTGGGGGAAGCTGTATCACCTACTGCAACACGTGAAGAGGTAGATGTTTTGTTGAAGAGCACCCTCGTAACCGAGTCGCATCTTCGGAATGCGTGTTTGCAGGCGATTCAGGTAGGTTTTCATGTTCGACGCAGCGATAAAAGCTCTAATTTCGTTTATCAATCGCAGCCTTTTGATCTCACTGACTTGGACTGGTCACCAGAACTATGGATCGCATGCCATGACGACGATGAACAGAACGCCAGATTTGCACGGCATGTTTGGGAGGATAATGGTTTGGACGTGCCCGAAACCTATATGGACGAGCTGTCCACATACCTTGGTGAGCTCAATTAACCAACATTCGGGCTTTGCAGGACCTCAATTTCTTTTAGACCATCAAAGTGCCTATGTTCGTTCTAGTGTAGCAGTCGCTATTGGTAAAAGTGTAGAACAATGGCCACAAAGCATCCAAGCGAACGTGATGATCTTACAAGAGTATTATCGTGAAAAGGTGTGTGGACGAGGCTTGTCAAATGCTTTCTTTAATATTATGTGTCCAGGCCAAAATCTTGCTACCGGAGTATGATGAATATGTATGTATTCGGCTCTATCCTATTATCCATATATCTGGTAAAACCGGTTGAAAATAGGGAATGGTGCTAGCACATACTGTCGATCGGCAGGATCCTTGGCAAGCGAGACAGTCCACCGCACAGGCCTTTGGATGTATTGCGCCTTCCTTTACTGATGACCTACTGGAACCGTTTTTCCAGTTCCTCATTCAGGACAAAGCGCTTGGTGATCGAGTTCCGGGAGTTCGTAAAGCCATGCTCACTGCAGGAACCACCATCATCGAGTTGCATGGCAATCAATGTCTTGCTGATCTCATCTCCTTGTTTGAATCTCACCTCGCTAAGAAAACACCGGCAACGGAGGCGGACGATCAAATCAAAGAAGCTGTCGTTATTTTGTTCGGTCGTGTGGCGAGACACTTGGACGCTTCCGATCACAGGATTTCTGCCATCGTAGACCGCCTTGTTGAAACACTAACGACACCATCTGAGCAAGTTCAAATAGCTGTATCTGACTGCCTGTCTCCGTTGGTCAGACTGATGCGACCTAGGCTTTCTTCCCTGATTGATCATCTCTTTGAACAACTCTTCAATGCACCTCAGTATGCTACTCGCCGTGGAGCTGCTTATGGGCTGGCGGGTGTTTTACGTGGTACTGGGATTGCAGGTATGAAGGAGTTTGGCGTCATTGTGAAGCTCAAGACTGCTTCCGAAGAGAAAAAGCAGTATGAATCTCGTCAAGGTGTCATGTTCGCTTTCGAGACTCTGTCCAGTACTCTTGGACGTCTGTTTGAACCTTATATCACTTTTGTTTTGCCAATCCTTTTATGTGGATTCGGCGACTCCGTAAATGATGTTCGCGAAGCTGCCCAAGACGCAGCACGAGTAATTATGCGTATACTCTCGGGATATGGGCTCAAGCTCGTCCTGCCAACACTATTGGATGGGTTGAACGAAAAGCAGTGGAGGACGAAGAAAGGCTGCATCGAGGTATTGGGCATGATGGCTTATTGTTCGCCTAGGCAACTTTCTCTTTCCCTCCCGATTGTTATTCCTCGTCTCACTGGCGTCCTCATGGATTCTCATGCTCAAGTCAAGTCTGCTGCGAACAAGAGCTTGAAGCAGTTCGGTGAGGTTATCAGCAATCCTGAAATCCAGTCCCTTGTCCCTACGCTCCTTAAGGCGTTGGTAGACCCCTTGAAGACCCCGAACGCTCTGGCATCTTTACTCAAAATGTCGTTCATGCACTACATCGATCGCTCGTCCCTGGCCTTGGTGAGGATGTCCCCTTACAACTATTGGTTTCACTGAGAACTAGTCAGGTTATTCCAATCATTGAGCGAGGTCTGAAAGAAAGAGGTGCAGAAACGAAAAAGAAAGCTGCTCAGATCGTTGGCAACCTTGCCTCGCTTACGGAATCAAAGGATTTTGTTCCATATCTCGACAACCTCCTACCACTTGTTCATCAAGTCCTTGTCGACCCTGTACCGGAGGCCCGAGCTACGGCAGCCAAATCCCTTGGTACCCTCGTTGAGCGACTTGGGGAAGTCCACTTCCCAGATCTCGTGCCTAGCCTTCTTCGCACATTGAAATCAGATACATCTGGGGTAGACCGACAAGGAGCTGCTCAAGGTCTTAGTGAGGTGCTCGCAGGCCTTGGAATGGAACGAATGGAAGGTCTGCTGCCGGACATCATCGTCAATGCTCGATCTCCAAGGCCGACCGTTCGCGCAGGATTTATGTCCCTGCTTGTCTATCTACCAGCCACCTTTGGAACCCGTTTCCAGCCGCATTTATCCAAAATTATCCCTCCAATCCTTGGTGGCCTTTCTGACACAGAAGAACATGTGCGCGAAGCAGCCATGCGCGCAGGTCGTATAGTTGTTACAAATTACTCGAATAAAGCAATCGACCTGCTCTTACCTGAGCTTGAACGCGGGATGTTTGATCCCGGATGGCGTATCAGAGTAAGCTTGATACTACCACGGCGAGGACGATCACTAATTGAGTGTCTAGCAATCTTCCATTACCCTTGTCGGAGAACTTTTATTCAAGGTGTCAGGGATATCTGGGAAAATATCCGATGGTGATGAGGAAGAAGACGAGGCCGATGCAGTTGTTGCGGAGTCTTCGCGTCGTGCACTGACTAAGGCCCTTGGTTCCGACCGTCGCGACCGTATTTTGTCGGTTTTGTATCTTGTTCGTCAAGATGGTGTTCTCGTTGTCCGCCAGTCTTCCATGCAAATCTGGAAGGCTCTTGTACATAACACCCCTAAGACGGGTCAGTTTCTGTCATACTACTGCAGACCTAGTTCTCACCTTCTTCAGTTCGAGAAATACTTCCTGAGCTTTTGAATCAGATCATTTTCATCATATCTGGTGGTGAACCAGAACAGCAAGAGGTAATTCATCCCTGCTTTTTCCTACTTCGCGGACTTATCAGGTTATAGACTGCTGGAAGAACTGTTGCCGACATCTCACGCAAGTTTGGAGAAAGAATTGTCGGCGAGATCATACGACTCTTGAAGACATTAGCGCAATCAACAGATGCCAGAATACGGGAGGGCGTTTGTCTGACTCTAAGCGAAATCATGTTCGTAAGAATCTCACAGTCTAGAAAATCCTCATTGCTCACGCTTATTTCTTGCTCAGGAAGAGCACGACTGATAGTCAAAGGGAAGGTCATGAAGATGATATTATTACTATTGTCCGCGTTTCGCTGGTTGACGATGAGGCTAACGTCCGCTCCGCGGCTGCTCAAGCCTTTGATGTCCTACAAGAACATATTGGTGGACGAGCCATTGATCAAACAATACCAACTCTTCTTGAAGCACTACGACAGCCCGGAAAGGGATCTGGAACTGCACTCCAGGCCCTTCGCGAAGTTATGACTGTGAGTTTGTACATTGGTGCAAGCGATGATGCTGACTTTGATTCAGGTTCGAGCCACGACAGTCTTCCCGGTCTTGATACCAACACTGACTGCTATTCCCATGACTGTCTTCAATGCCCGGGCACTGGCAGCCCTTGTCACTGTTGCTGGAAATGCTTTGAGTCGGAAGTTGAATGTGATTATGAGCACAGTTGTTCGGGTGTTGGAAGAAAATAAAGATGAAGAACTGCAGGAAGCTCTGGATGACGCTTTACGGGCGCTCTTCGCCTCCATCAGCGATGCTGAAGGATTGAATACTTTGATGATGGTGCTTCTTGGGTGGTAAGTTCTACCTTTCACCAACAAGATAATTTTGTTTAACAGTTATCAGGGCCAAAGCTGATCATCCACAGCGGAGGGTCAGTAGTTGCAAACTGTTCGCAATCTTCTGTGAGGTATCTGAACTCGACGCGTCTTTGTATCGTATCGACTGGATTCGCCAGTTGGTTTCTTTGATGGAAGACCGGGTCGCTTCCGTTCACGCAGCGGCCTTGCGTGCGCTAGATGTATTCATCAAGTCGGTTCCTAAGGATGAGTTAGAACCATTAGTTGTTCCACTCCGCAGAAGTATAGAATCTACGGGAGCACCTGGCAGTTTCGTCCCTGGTTTTAGCCTCCCAAAGGGTATTGCACCCACAGTCCCAGTCATTATTGCTGGCCTCACGACGGGAAGCAATGAACAGCGAGAGCAGGCTGCTTATGCTATTGGGGATCTAGTGGAAAGGACAGAGGAAAGTGCTATCAAACCTTTTGTCGTGCCATTTACAGGTCCACTCATTCGTGTCGCGACGCAAGGAGCTACCTATCCCCCTGGCGTAAAAGTCGCCATCATTAGTGCTCTCACCTCTATGTTAGAACGTATACCCGCATCTGTCAAACCTTTCTTTCCACAATTACAACGCACCTTCGTCAAGAGCACGAGCGATCCATCAAGTAATACTGTTCGCAGCCGGTCAGCCAATGCCCTGGGCGAGCTTATGAAGCACCAAATTCGCGTGGACCCCGTCATTACCGAATTGATTACTGGAGTGAAGAGTAATGATGATGTGATTGCGAGTAGTCTTGTTTTCGCCTTGGCAAAGGTGGTGTGGAACGCATCACAAAACCTTGGAGATAAAGCACGAGAAGCCTGTGTCGACCTAATTTCCGATGGTTTCAAAGCAAGTCACGAAGGTAAGGGTACCTTGTGTTAAACCACTCGCGGCAGTCAGCCTGACCTACTTGCCAGAACACTATTGCCAATCGCTTGGTTCGCTTGTGGTAGCACTCTCGGATCAACCTGAGTTGCTTCGTCAAATTGTCGAGTACGTGATCTCTTTGGAGTCGTTTGTTCATATTCATACGTCGCTTCCAGGACATACATGACGAGTGGAACACCACCCACTGTTTTATCATCTTATGTTTTACGAGCAGTTTTCAAACCAGATGATGGGTTTGAGAATCCGGACGATTCACCCAACCTTTTCCAAAAACTCGGGCTGCTGAGAACTGTCGCTCAGAAAACGCTCGAGAATGCTGCAAACGAAAAGCCGATAATTTCCCGACCTGCGAGAGAGGCACGGGACGAACTGAAGGGAATGGCTGATCCATGCTTGCGAGGACTCTTTTAATAGTTGCAACTTCGTCGGAGTCTTCACAGCATTTATTCTTCTGGGATGTGGACATCTGCTATTTCCATTATTGTACGTACCTAAATAGGACTCAGGTCACAGCAACATGGTTCAGCACGCTATCGATTTCTTTCTTATAAACTATGGTCTTATGGATGAATTCAGCAGAGCGTGATCTGAGAAAAGAGGCCAACCTAGAAGGAAGCATCTTTGTATTAGTTGGCCAAAGCAGGTCCACCGAATAAGTGGGTTCCATTCATTGGGAGACAGCAAGATGCGAGGAATATATGGAAAAGCTCGTCATGATGTTCAAAACATGATACAACCTCAAGCTGAATGACACAGACCGCTTCGGAACTTCAAGCCAGGTGTGTGCACGTCGAAAAGACGTGGTTGTCAGTTTCCAGGAAAAATAAAGACGAAGATCCGGATTCACTATCGTTCGTCCTACTTACTTACGTATACATCCTCCATTGAGCACCTGTGAAGAGACTTCAAGCTGATTTTATCATTATGGCAGGTTTTACGAAGACGTCTGGGACTACTACTATCTGCCGCTTGTGCATTCTGGATCTTCCAACAAAGAGGCGTCAATCACACACTGGACGGACGGACGAGCGACATCCTCCCGTGCCGGTCTTTGAATCCTCGAAAATACTAGACTGGAGCACACAGGCCAAGAGTTGTCTTCACCTTTTGTTCTTGCAATTGTACCGAAGCCAAATATTGAATTTGTGACTCAGGTGATCAGAGAGCCGCTAGTCCAATGAATGGGTTATGATGCCCAGGGAAGGTTTATCTGCCTGATGGGTGAGATATCGACGTTGAAGCTTGAATGGCGCAGTAGTACTGGCAGAGCCAGCCTATTGGTTCCTGAAATTGTCCAGGACCCAATTGAAACTTAACATTCAGTGGGCACTCTATACTCTATAATATCACAAAGTAGTTTCACTCATTCCGAAAGAGGTCGATATTTTCTCCATTGGGCCAGACATCCATGACAATCTGGACAACCCATTGTTTTATCAAGTGTCTTGGAACTTGAACAACGTCAAACGCCAGTGGCTTGGAATAAATAATCTAACAGGATGAAGCTTGAGCATCTACATATCTTGGACATTACTGAACACGCACTTCTTGTCAGTTCAAACGCAGCGAAAGTACTACCCGCTGCAGGAATACTGTCGTGCCATATGAGTGTCGTCGTGAAGATATGACAGGATGGGGTCACCTTCTGAGCACTAAGCAACGATTCGTCAATTATGATTCGTACATATGGACGCATCACTTACATGATGGGGTCAGTCCACGGAAGAGGCCACCCACGCTGTATCGTTCTAAGCACCCGATACTTGAAACACCATTAAAAGTATTTACCTTCCCGCTTCAATCACTATCTCCCGAAGTTCCCTGACGATGTATTGAATCGGTGAGCCTTTTGGAGGTTCAGCGCGGAGCTGGATACGAGATTTGACCACATCTACTCCATCAATGAGAATTTAACTATTATGGACAGAGAAACATACCCAATGGATAACATGCGAGCCAGTATGAAATCTATAGATGTTCAGGAAGTGCATCAGTTCAGCGAAAGCTGCATCAGATATAAGCGCTTACACCACCAGTTGATCCAGAGGCTAATAATGTCCATACAGGAATATCATTTCCATATTTCTTTGCGAAAGACCGTTTGGAGAATTCGAAAGCTAGCCATATGTCATCAATCCTTGGCGGACACGGCGGGGAAGACGGAACAAACCTGAGTAGAACCTATTCATCATGAGAATTTCAGACAGACAAAAATCATTACTGATTAGGACGTACCCAGCGTATGCAGGAATTTCACGGGCAACCGTTACCCAATAACCACGCATGATACCTTTCCGGAAACCCCAATCTCTCCACATTTCACTAACAACAACTCCTAGGCGCTTATCCGTAGCTGCTCCGTATTGTCCTTGCATCCTGACTTTGAACATTTCCACTATTATTGGATCAGTCGGCATTGGACGAAGATATCCTGCTTGATTTACCAGGACTCGCAAGTATAGCATTGGCAGCACCTGCCATAGCGCCTGCAGCAGCTATCTGTTTTAAAGAAAGATTGGGAAAGGGTGAGATGATTCGTTTTGAGGTGCCGTAAGCAGCGAAAAGCAGAGAATTGACGCCAGCAATCCCGAGAAGAGGGCTTAACATTCCTGAAATTAGGACGTTCTGAGCTCAAAAGAGGTCGAAAGAGACTTGAGAATACCTTTGTATAAAGCGAAGAAACCCTCTTTGCGTAATGTTTGGGACAGAATATCCATGGGCCCTTTCTTGGAGGTGATTTATGTCCAGTAAAACAATCACTATCGAAGGTGTGGACTCACGAACATGCCCTCTGTGACCGAAAATAGAACATTTCAGTGTAGTATATTCTCTCAAAGATAAAGCCAACTGACTAGGTGCTATTTGTGCGCGAGTCTTGATCGTATCCAAAGGTTGTCCGACCAAAACCTGCGCCGCACCGCCGAAACTTCCTGCAATGAGCTCATTTATGGTCGCCTGTGTGCTATGGGAGGACATATTGACAGTTCAAGTTCAAGTATTGTGCGTGAATACATCATTAGAAGCTAAGGATGATTGTCAACGTTGACGCGATCTCGGAAATTTCTCACACGAATGAGATCAGACCATTATAATAATTTGTACAAAAACACAGTATTGTCATTTAGCAAGCCTTAACGTCTCAGTCTGTTTCATAGATGATTTCTGCGTCTCCCCTGTGTTCTTTCTCAGTTTCTTATGCCACTTAGAGGAGACAGATTACGACAGACCTTCGTTCAACATCCTACAAATGACGGCGCGGTCCCAGCTTGATCAGCCAAAAGTCGAACCTCAAGTGCTGTAGGAGGACATACATTTTCCATCCATGCAATCTGGGCTTTTAATTCCGTCGCTCCAAATAAGAGAATAATATCAAGGACGATTTCATAATAGATTCCTTTCGGGCCAAAACAGGGTTGAATTGGAATATTCTCTAAATTCGCCGTGACAGTGCAAACTTCTGAGTAGTTGTCTGAAATTTATGGTCAGCAACTCTCCTCCTATGATTATTGGGGTATCTTCACTCGGATCATCGTCCATGAACTGACGCATCTTTTGATGTTTGTTTCCTCGATAGCAGACAATCTCTTTATCCATTATTCTCAAGAAAAGAGGATTCGGAGAGCCTTTCCTGTATGTGCAACGAAACTCTTGTGTTTCTTTGACCTGTGTATTCTGTCAGATGGTCATTATGAGGAATTTTGTTTGGTCTATTGAGGGAGTTGAGTGAAAACCTTGGGGAGAATGACGCTAAAGACACCCGGGATGCCCAACTCCCCGGAGTAAAGCTCAGAGGTTTTCCATTCGCGCTTTTTATGTTCTTTGAGGTATGGTTCGTAGGCGATCCATATTTCTGTTCCATAGGAGCGGCGTGAAACCCTAGATTGGACAGGGTGATCAAGGACGAAAGAGACCGATCCTTCTGCAACAACTTTATTACTGAAAATCATTTATCTCACTTCACCATCTGTTGTAATTTATCTTGGATGCTCACAGGTGTGTGTCAGGTCTGAATACCTTGAGGCCATGCGCCTCGAGAGCATCCTTGACCCGTTTGAAAAGATAATCATTAGCCGAGAAACCACCGACAAGGAAAACGCTCTTTGATTGACGCCAAAATGAGCGAGCATTCATCGAGCAGCAAATGATTGCCTACATTAATAGGTTTATGAGCAGTACGGCGTTGCTCCAAAACGCCATCGATTATGCACTTAAGTGCAGGCTCAAAGAATGAAGCAACATCTGACCTACAGGAAGAGTCAGTGTTTAGTAGTATCAATCGAATTCGCCTACCCTTCGAGGCGAAGCTTCCCTGCCATGACTTTCAGTTTAGCATCCCTATCGCGAGCTGATCCGCAGCCTCGGATGAAATGAGGGTCAGCAGGATCTCGAAATGAACATTTTGTCGACCTGTCAAACGACCATTTCATCTCGTCGATATCCTTGACAAACTTGGAGCCCTTGAGGATTTCTGTCCAGTGTTGGCCCTGTGCCACCAGAAATAAGTGACATTTCACTTACTGCGTAAATGTTCTCCTGCAGCCTCTGTTACAAAGATCGACCCCTTCAGATAACCTATGAAACAAATAAAAGAGGTTTTTTCGGAAGAAAAGAATGGGAAAGTACACTGGGCTTCCGCAATCTCCTCAAAGGTCTTCCCATCCGGGTTTGCTGCGTACGCGCTCAGATCGAGCGTCCCTCCTCCGGCATCGACAATGCAGACACCTTCTCCTTTCTGAATTGTAGAGAATCAATTGATATAGCTCCAAAAGGTCGAATTGTCGACTTACTTGGATGGACTCGTTCATCAAACCCTTTTCAATACAATGATTGAGACTGGCTTCTCCTTCCGTAATGAAGGTGATCTTATTGCGTCCTTCTGGAGTGACAAGGCCTGCCTTGTTGGCAGCCTGCTTCATAATAGCCTGCTGCGGACCTTCCCACCCATTCGGGTGCGAGAGAATATAGTGAATCTCTGGACCTTCCCAGATACTGGTCCCGATTCCAGGATGAGTCTCCTTTATCCACTGTTTAGCGCAGTCATTGAGATACTTCAAGTAGTCGGATAAAACATCCAAGGCTGTCTTATTGGGCGGCAAATTCGGAATTTTTGCAGGACCAGTGGCAAATTCCTTTGTTCTTGGTCGCAAGTGTAATTTAAACCTGCCTCAAAGGAGTTGGTTGGATCATGACAGATGCTGGTACAAAGCCGATTACCATTCAGCTTTATCCCATTTCTCGTCTTCTGCAATAATGTCCATGCCGTCTCGCTCTGTGTCTGCGCCAGCAGCGCGTACCTTGCCGCACTTATCGTAATACAAAACAGAAGGTATCTTCGCATTACCACCGGCTAGCTCTTGCCCCGGAAACCTTAAGACTGAGTGTCAGAGCTGCAAAAAGTTGTTACTGTCGCAGTAGCTCAACTTGTGCACACCCTGAACCTCAGGCACATGGTCTGAGTCGAGAATACTAAAAAAATCAATTAATTACCTTTTGTTGAGCGCAAGAAGAAGTGCTGTTCGTGCTGTTTATTACCTGTATGAGATGCCACTGTAGGTCGTTCCTACATCAAAGGCCAACAGCAATCTGCGTTCTCCGGTGTGTTTCTCTCTTGGCATGATACAAGTACCTGCAGTGTGGATGTGAAAGGAAGAACTCCGCAGTCCCAGTCCCAACAGGCTTTTAAGTCGGCAGTCAGTGACCTCGTTGACAACACCTGACCTCGTATCCAGGTTCTAGCCCGTGAGAAAACTGCCCTCAAAGGGTATTTACGTGATAAAGGGCGGGAGGTAAAGAAACATGTCATGAAGTTGCCTACGGCTTATTACAAACATGAATATGCATGTTTGAGCTACTCCTATAGGAGTGTTGCAAAGCTTGTATAAGTCTTTATTACTGAGTTTCCATCAAACTTAATCTGGAAACCTGTTTTTCGTGGGAGGTTCTCCCCTACCACATGTTCTTACCGACTTCTTAACTGACCACATCTACCACCCTCTTCATGAGTTCAATGAACCGTATTGTTGATGCAATTTCCATCTTCAACATAGGGTCTCCTCGACCGAGAAGATCAACTGAGAGACCATCCAGTGAAGACCCAGCTAGACAGAGGACTGGTCCCTCTCGTCGCCAATCCACGCTTAAAATTCTTAGGAGCTCATTGAAATCCAAGAAGGGCGAGGACATAACAGCAGAAAAAGTCGTTGAACGCCAAAAATCCATAAGGGGTCAACGCAAGGAACAGATTTTAATCAGCGAGAAAGTCGAGCTCGAGGAGAAAATATCAGCTTTGAATGCCAAGGTTGAGCGCAAAAGCGAGAAACTGCGGTCTCTAATAGCTAAAGACGATGCGGAGAAATGGGAGGACGAGTTGTTCGAAACGCGGTTGAAGGAGCTTAACAGCGCTCGTGCTGTGATCAACACACAGTCTTCTGTGGGCGGAGAAGATGTTCGACATCGAATAAAAGGTCTCAACGAAGAGATCGTTCAGACGGCAGAGATCGCTGCAGAGACATCATTACGAACCCAGCGATCACCCATACAGCTGGAGAATATGAACTACTTAGGAGCGAACCTTTCTCTAATTTTCCGGAAAGCAGAGAATCGCTTTGACGACCAACAATTCATACGAGCCATCCTCCAGATTTTCCTCGCTGAATCTTGCGTAGAACTCATTGACTCCTGGAACCTGAAGAATGTAAACCTCGACGTGGCACTCCGTAGGTTATACAGTCGCATTCGTGGAAAGGGTGAAGTGCCTTTCGGAATAGTTTCATTGATCCCTTTGCTGATTTCAGTGCAGAGGAACAAACGGTGGCAGGCAAGTGGAGACAGATCACGTTTGGCCAGCTGCCACAAGGAACCTCAAGTGACTTAATGCAATATTCGGACAAGAAGGCCCGACAACTCATGGAAATATCTGCTGCCGCTGGGTGGGGAGGTGATGCGTCCAAGGTGCAGGACCACGTCCGAAAAATGATGGAGGAAGCAGAGAATATCAGAATCAACGTCAAAGCAGATATCATCTCTGCTGATCTCCAGCCTTGGATCGCTGTCTACTGCGATGTGTATGATTATAACTTAATGAAAGACATTGGCGTCAGTATTGGATTGGAGCGGGTGGAGGACGAGGAAGATTATCATGTGTTAGGGAGTACGGAGCTTGGATTGAAGATGGATGGTGCTGACCCTGACAGTCGCGAATTTAAACGGCTGCGGACGAGACCGAGAGTACTACTTCTTGAACAGCTCGGTTTCCGGATGCAGTCTCATGCTGGGAGGCACTGATTGTCTTGTATACTTGTATTGGATACCTTGTCTTCGTCCTGGATTTCTATGCATCTTATAAGAGCAACTTGTTTGTAATATTATTGCAGTAAATGTTTTCTCGCTCGCTTAGTGTTAGGGACTGATCATTGAAGCTCAACACTGCCGAGATCAGCCTCCTACAGCAGTGTTACATGAGGCCCCTTTCCTATGTGAGAGACCCTTTTGGGTCTTATTTGATTATCCCACCTTCATGTCCAACGCACCGGGCTCATCCTTCTCCCAGCATCATCAGGACTTGCCAATAGTGCTTAACAACAGCTCGCCCAAACAGACCACCACGGACGAGAAACAAGAACATCGGAGCCGACTCGCGCAGCCCCCTTCACGTCGAGTACAAGAGCGCTGGAAGCAGCTCAAGGATTCAGACCCGAAACCGGATCCGAAACTCGAGAAGCTGCAGAATGAGATACTGCAACTCCATCAACTTGAACATGGGCTAATGGAGAGATACAGAGAGTTAGATCAAGAGATTACAGAAACAAAGCAGAGGTTGAAGAGGAGGAGAGCTCAGCGAGTAGACTTGAAGAAGATTACAGGTGAATTGGCTGTCGCTCAGAGATTCCTCTCCACGGCCGACAGTCTATCCGAGGCTGAGGTCATCAGAGATATGGAAGCTCTGAACGAGGAAATTTTTCAGCTAGCAGCCATTGCTGCAGATAAAGTCCAAGTACAGGAACAGTGCTTTCCAACAGATGAAGAAAGTACGAGGTACAAAGAAAAGATAGACCACATTTTGGGTCCAGAATTTATAGAGTTAGTGGTTACCAAGAAACTGCAAGACGTGCTAGCCATACAGATGGGCTGGCAAGCAATCCTTACCCATCTGTGTTCATACATGATACAGGTATGGTATTTCAAAGATAGGTGCGTGGACCAGGACATAAGTCGCATGTACAGGAACATGCGGTCACAAAGTGAGGCATATTATGCATTTCCTAAGAAAATTGATTGATTCACCTCGTTTTTCCAGATGACCAAGCTGTCGCTGGGCGTTGGCGCTCCTTAACGCTGGGCTCGACTAATGACCTCCCCCAAGACATTGGGAAGGAACTCACGAACTGGATCATCGAAGCAGCTCTTGCCCTGCCAGCCTTATGCGGTTTTATTTCCAAGAAAGAGTCTTATAAGAAACTCTTCGAAACCTTTTATCACCGCATCACACCTCTTCTTGAGAAATGCTTCAGATTTCGAAGAATGGTGAATGAAGGAGTGGTTTCTAAAGAAGTTAGGCCATTTTTCATCCGATCGGGGGATCAATTCGATCCTCTGTATGTCGATCTGGAATACGAGGACGAAGGGGGGAATCAGCCAAGGAATAGGGAAGGAATTGTTGCCTGCTCTCTCAGCATAGGTCTATATTGCATCCAGAGCTCACGAGCCGCGGACGGTAAAGTCGAGCGGACAAGAAAGGTGATTTTGAAGCCAAAGGTGATTCTCCAGGAGACCTTTAGGGCAATCACGTGACTGTATCACAAGTTTATGAGAATGCGACTCTAATAACACGAGTCTTTGGTTTATATCAACACATTCTAGTCCCACCATGTTCGTCTTCAGTTTCCTCAAATCCAAAAAAGATGAGCCTCCAGCCGTACGGCTCGACTACCCTCGCAAACGCTCGCGGCCTCTTTCCATCCGTGTCCAGGATTTTGGCAATCGAATAAGCAGGATTTTTGAGCGCAGTCCAGTAGTCGATCCTGAACACGAGAAACTCCAGAGCGATATGGAGAGAGCTGACGAGGACGAAAGGAAGTTACAGGACAAGGTCAGAGAGTTGAATGCGGAGATAGCCAAGATGGAGCAGAGGCTCAATCAGAGAGCTAGTCGACGCGAGGAGTCAGAACGAGTGACGAAAGAGCTGGCTGTTGCACAAAGATTCCTCTCCACAGCAGACAGTCTATCCCAGGCTGAAGTTGTTAGAGCTACGGAAGCGTTAAACGAAGAAATCTTTCAGCTAACATCCATCGTTGCTGACAAGGTGCAGGTGACGGAGAAGCACCACCAGGAGCCTGAACGACAGGAGATGTTCCGCCAACGAGTGCTGTTAGTAGGTCCATTAGCTGAATTTCTGCAAGTGGTAGAGCACCAGCACCTGGAAGATTCATTAGCAATCCAGATTGGGTGGCAAGCGATCCTGGTGCAATGGTGCTCTTCAATAATTCAAGCTTGGTTCCCCGCTAACTTGCAACTGAGCAAAGATTTGAATGAATTGTACCTAAATATTGCGTCTCAAAGTAAGGCTAGACGAATTCTAGTGCCCTCGGGATTGAACTAACTCTTCACAGATGACCAAGCTATTGCTGGTCGTTGGCGAGCCCTTTGTTTAGGCGTTTCCAATAATATCTCTTCAGACACTCGAACGGAGATATCCGGGAACGTAATTCGTGCATTGGCCGCACTGCCAGTTCTATGTGGATACATCGCTTCGCAGAAAGTTCACATGGAACTTGCGACAGAATTTGAACAGCGTATCGACCCTTTGCTTGACAAATGCCTCAAACTGCGGAAAATGGTCGGAGAAGGTATCACCTCCGTTGACATCCTACCATACTTCGTTAACTCTGGAGACACTTACGATCCATCGTTAGCTGACCTGGATTATGAGAATGAAGATGGAACGGGGCAGGAAAGACGGGGCATAGTTGCATGTTCCCTTGGACTGGGTCTGTATCTTACTAGTAAAGACGGTAGATTCGTAGGAGGCCGAGAACCAGTACTGAAGCCAAAGGCGGTCCTTCAGGAGACTCTCAAGGAGATTATTGCTTAATGCCACTATTTGAATGCCACCACACGACAGTGACCCAATACTGCGGGAAAAAAACTCAAATTGACCTCGGGAAATACTCTACTTTCGAAACCCGGTCCGCCTATGGATGTGACGCAATTAGACTCATTAAGTTGACATGATTTTGCTGTGCGGAGGTAGGGGTCTATGTCCCCCAACTCTCATGTCTCGCTCTGTTGTTTAATCACTTCAAGCACTAGTTCTTCTAACCTAGCCAACATGCAGAGCATTTTGAGACTTGATGACGAGTGACGGATACTATGGAAAGCGTGTTCATCGCCTCTTTGCCTCGAGGCTGAACGTCAGAAGTGACCTCCGCGTTCAATACGCATGTACGTACCTCAAACGCGGGGGGGGGCGGATGGAACGTTGAGGGTCGGCGGTGTGGCTATTCTTTTTTTTTCATCGTCCCGACAACACGCCCGCACCTCGTGCATTTAGGAGACGAGACAGTTTATTCTGAGAAGCGTAACACCAAATATATGTACGGTAGTGCCTCTATACACAATGCGTTGTAGAATTTTGATCAAGTACACGTGCCGAGTTGGTAGCTACATTTTGGGATGTCGGGAGTCAGAAGGAAGCAAGAGCGATAAATGGCATTGCTATGAAACTATAAAGTTCAGCGTTCTCTTTTTATGAGATAGATTTATTTCAGTTGTAAGTCCCAGAGGACTGAATTTGACCAGCGGTTCCCTCCGGGCTCTCTGCCAATGCATCATTTCATTTCATTCTCTTAGGTGGTCGTGTGCGTAAGGCGCGTGTCATCAGTATCGTTTCATATTACTAACTAATTACTCCTTGTAGTACACCTCCTTCGAATCAGTCACAATTAACCAGGAAAAAGAGGCGATTTATTTGGTATCGTTGGGTTTCTTGTTGTGGCGTTTCGCCCCGTTTCTCTCTCGAAAGGTGTTCAAGTACTCACTTTTTTTCATTTGTGCACACACGTAGCTAGGTGTTAACTCTACACATGGTCGAGTGGCATGACATAGCCTGGTATGACCTGCTGTACTGTACTCTGATCTTAGCGTGACACATTGCACATAGACAACTCGAAACAAAAGGTCCCGAGTCCAAGTATCTACCACGCACAAAGGCAAAGCGTATCGGACACGGAATACGAGAACCAGACGCCGCAACTACGCCACGCCGTTCACGGACATACACAGACATACACTGTATGCTATACGGCCTTTTGAGAATATCAGTCCGTTCACTGCTTTTCTTGCCTATAATAAACTCTGCCACCACTATCATCACATCTAATACTCCTTCAACAAATCGGTGGTCTTTACTAGTCGTCTGGGGAACGGTGATTGTTGTTATTACTTTTTCTCAAGGCCTATAACTATTCGGTCCGAGTGTCCGTGTTCTGGTTGATATTTCAAGATTACGACTCAAGAGAGTCATTGCGAAGTCTGCAGGCAGGGGCAAGTATGCTCTCGTTATTATCGTATCTTGCGGAAAGAATCGGCAGTTTTTTTTCTTGGCGCTCGGCTTCATTAGTTCTGGAAAAGGTGAATGATGGCAGGAGGCAAAGAATCGAGGGTATAGAACTTGGAGAATGGGTTAGGGACAAGGACAAAGGAACGGAGAAGGATGAGGCGGAAGGTCTAAAAAAGTTGCTGGAAGAAACCGAGGCGGAGAAGAAGGGAGGAGAAGTAGCAAAGGCATTAGAAGAAATGGAGAAGTTACGAGGTGACGTTGAGCGGTTGAAGAAAGAGCTAGAGGAGAAAAATAAGGCCGAGGAAGAGAAGAGAAAAGGAGAACGTGAAGTTGACCCCTACTCTGTGGCGCAAGATGCCATTTCTGAGGGCGAAGTGATTATTCTTCTCGAGGCACTCAATACAGAAATCATGGAAGTAGCACACACAATCGCTCAAGCTTTTGCAAATATTGGCCGACCTGCTCCCTCCGAAGACACTGCTGATGAACTGAAGGAGGCTATTTCAGGAGCTACAGAGATCCTTGGGCTGAACATGGTGGGATTATTGCAGGCGCATCAGCGATCAGGTGCATGTGGGGACGAGGACACAGTGAAGATGGCTCTGCAAGCTAGCATAATTGCGTACATGCATTGGATCATTTCATCCTGGTATTTCGAGAATCCGGAAGATGAGCATTTGTTGAGTGAGATATACGCACGAGTACGAGAGACAGGTGGGTATACGTCGCATTGCAGTCCATTACATCTCTCCTGACGATATTTTGAATTGTCAGAGGATCAAACAGTATCGGGTCGCTGGCGAGCACTTACTCGCATACATCTGCAGAGGATGCTCGCTGAAGAACCAGATCTAACGATCTATATGGTCAACGCCTTTGTTAATATCATCCTCACAGCGGGGTGGCACAACGATCCGACGGCGCTGCAAGAATATCTGATCGAGATGTTCGGCCATAAGATCGGAGATGTGTTGGAGAAGGCGAAGAAATTGAACAAGGTGATCGGAGAAGAGATTGTTCAATGTGATCTGGAGGTATTATACATAGCGCCAGATGTGGTATACGCTGAGATGACCATGGAAGCAGTTGGCAACGAGGGTGCTCAGGTGGGAAGAGTAGGTGATCAAAGAGTGCTTTGTACCACCAGGTTGGGGCTGGTCAAAGCTGAGAAGAGGCCTGGTAGAATTGGGGAATGGGATGAAGCTGTGTTGTTGAAGCCTACAGTTATCTTGCAGTCCGATGTGGTTGATGGAGAGTAAATTTGGAAGAAACCTCGGGGAGGATCACTCTTCGGTTTCTGCGAATGAGACTATTTTGTTTGTTTATTATTCTTGTCATCCTTTATGTTTTCCTTTTGTGGTCTGTTCTTTGTATGTCGTCCTGTTCATTTATCAGGAAACTATGATTTATTATCATCAGGCAAGGATTTGGATGATACGATCATCGACAGTCGGGTCTGACTTGAGACAGAGATTCAGTTTCCGATAAAGAAAACCCATTATATGTTCCATAATTATGGAATCATTGGAGCTGAAATCGTTCGTGTGTTTGTGAGTTTCTACCTGAGCAGGATGGTGGTAGGCACAAAGATGTTCTGGTGTTTGGATCCATAAATAGAAATGTGTCGATCACTTCATCAGTATGACACCATCATGCTTATTACAGTTGCTGCACCAGGGACTTGCATTTGAAGCTCAGGCGCTGAGGCGTTCTGGCCATACTGCGATGATAATTTTCTCTGAGAAAGTTCTTGATTATCGCAGATGTATAGTGTGGTCGGACTTGAACAATGAATGTACTTTATAGCAAGGGGACATACGAAGATGGATAGATTAGAAGCCTAACACAGCAACCAGGGGCTTTTGTACGACCTCCAGGGCACCTCAAACGGAGAGTAAGTCAAACCTGGAGATGGGAGCGTTTGTCCGTCCAGAGTTAAGTACAAGAATTTATGGCGATAAGTCGATGTGTCAAAGGAAATGCAAAGTGCTACAGACCAGACATCCACCTTTCAAGTTTGATCCTAATGTCGCATGCCGGCCTTCAAAACTCCAACTATGTTTGATTAAGACTGGAACTTTTCGGAGAAGTGTATGGTGATCATAGTTGAGCGTAACATGTATTCAGGGACGCCAGTGTTTTGGCTTCGAGCTAAGGAATTGGCCGTAGATATCTGTATTTTTTATGCTTGCTACTTACTACTCGCCCATAGCGCTAGGCAAGTATCGTAAGCCCTGTTCTGTCACAGGAGGGGTGAAGACACTACATTGACAGGGAGTGCCAGTGCCACCAGCACCAGGAGACTAAAATTGATTAATTTGCATGGAATAAATCAGACAACATTGTCGACTAGTTGTTCTAATCGGAAGAGATATGGTGATCTAGTCAGAGTGGGCTACAGAATTATCATCATGATATATAACATGAGGGTGAAATGGGTCGTGTTTCAGCAGGACTGATTGCCGGAACAGGACCGCCACTTTGTTGACGACGAGTGAAGGACACCCCTGTCGGATGAAGTCGGGGGAGGTTTGTTCGCTTCCCTTTTATCCCCTGAAGATTGATGTTTGATAGGGTCAACAGGAGATACCCGAAGATATGTCTCTACGCAGGTTTGT
>Ga0157368_1000151_pt1:2500-33411 | contig 33411 bp, 16 predicted proteins | sample AttbisABBM3_FD_113146 | JGI IMG/M metagenome (GOLD analysis project Ga0157368, IMG submission 113146) | Fungus gardens microbial communities from leaf cutter ant in Botucatu, State of São Paulo, Brazil - Atta bisphaerica ABBM3 | ecosystem: Host-associated > Fungi > Mycelium >... | reverse complement strand
CAATCGGAAATCAAGACAAACCGCGGGCACTACGGTGAGACGTGAAAACACCCGATCCCATTCCGACCTCGATATGTGGAATCGTCTTGCGCCATATGTACTGAAATTGTTCGGGAGACATGGGGCAATTGAGTGAACGACTGGGATGGTTAGATAGTTTCTGACTTTCAAGGCATTCTTAAGCCCGGGATGGAGAAAAGCCAAGCTGCGGTTAGAAAGAAAAAGAATCGTCCGCTCTCCTAGTTGCTAAAGAATCCGGAGCTTCTTTTGAAAGAAAAGGCTAAATCCCATTCTTCAAAATCACCATTGGTGCCATCCTATGGTCCACCACGTGATGGATCATGAGGGCGAGTTACCAGTGACCGTATGGTTTGTGGTACTCCTTGGATAAGTTTGGAACTGGGACCTGCACGAGGAGCCCAGGGGTTGCCGTTCTATTAGTACTGATAGAACAGTAACTTGCCAAACAGGTTTTCCTTCTAGGACTAGTCAATTTCTTCCTAGTTGGATTGTAATTTAACTACAGAAAGATTGTGTCTTTCTTAAGACCTTGATCTTCTGTACACCCAGGCTAGGCTAAAGGTGTGAAATTCTATTAAATAATGCCACACTTATTCAAGCGTTTTACCCAAGTCATTCGGCCATTGGTATGGGAGGAGGCTATGGAACGCCTTCCCGTCTTTTCTCAGCGGATCAGCCACATACTCCGAAGTAACGTTAGTGACGGGAACGTAGCTATCTTTTGGTCAGGTTTTCTGGGGGTTGGTTCCTCTACTAGAATAGGTTCCGAACGCCTCACTTCTCTGACTTTCGGTGCTTATCTTCAATCATAAGATGGTCACCCGCCCTAAGCAACATCGGTTCACCATAGATATCTCGAGAACTTCTCTTCTTGACTAGGATAGCGCTCTTCCTTCTCAAAGATTTGCCTTTTCTTCACTTCTCCGCTCAAGAATCATTCTGTTAAATAGATCCTTATCGAAAGAATAAAAAAGGAGCGGAAAAGGTATTCCATTAGCTATTCCAAACCTGTCCTTGCGGAACTGGCTTGGCTTCCGGAAGAGAGAGTCCTGTCAGTGGTCAAGAAAGCGGGAGCAAAGGGTGTAAGCGTAGGCTGCGCGAGCGGAGGCAGCAAGCGGTGCTAGAGGGTCAGAGTCAAGTCAAACAGCTTGACTGGGTGGGAGAAGAGAACTACTCGACTGGCCCTATAGAATGAATTAAGGCCAGTTTCACGACGTATAAGGTGGCATGACTTTTGTTTATGTATCAAGATATTCTTCTGTCATTTGCTAGGGAAAAGACTTCTTGAAACGTTTGAATTAGCAGCTTCCTGTCTTTCCAGTTTCAATCTCAGAAGTCTCGGTTGATTCCTACGTATACTATTGATCATAGCGGGATTATCAGACTACTATCAGGTATCGGACTAGCTTGAAGCTATATTCCTACTTGATGATTCTTTATGGACACTCGCTTCTTCATCTAGGCAGGGATCATAAGCGGAGAGATAGCCGTACACTCTGAAGTGGTAGCTTTTTATCTACTTTCTTTCGGCCTACCCCCGCTCTCTTAAGGCCTTCCCTTCTCCCGCCTTTCCCTGCTTGAGACTTTATTTTTAGCCCAGTCATGAACCACCCTGGTTGGAGCCAGGGTCTATCCTGCAGTGCTACATATCCTCCTTGCTCTTTTTCTAAGATTGGACTAAAGAACCGCACTTTCTTTTCCGGCTAAGAAGCCCGTAGGTTGTACGCCAGCCATACGTAGCTTGAACTGTGATGGCAAAAATGCTTAGCTATTGCCGATCCCTTCCACGCCTTTGGTTGGTTGACCCAAGAGGCATGCCAAAGAAAATCAGTACCAGAGACACCACCCAACAAGATGCTATGATGAACCATCTTGCTCTCATCAAGTATGAAATACTTGGGAGAGGACCTCCATCGGGGAACCTCGTCAAATAGACGCCACATCAATCCTAATCGAATAAGATGTGGATCACGGCCAGACGCTTTCCAGTGTCTGGTAACGATCGGTGCCTTAAAAAAGTCTTGGATAGAAAGGCCTGGTGACTGCGATATAGTACAGTACCATTTGACGTAGTTGAGCCATTTACTCATCCAAGCCCGAAGTAGTGTATACTCGGACAGATCCGCACATTCCAGGGACTGGTAGACCTCATCAGAAGGGACTATCAGATCCTTAGGTTTGTATGCTTGAAGAAGCATCTGAATAAGATGACCTCTCAAGTAAGGATCTAAGGGGAGCAAACGACCTAACCAGAGATCAAAAGGGGACCTTAGGTTTAAACCAAACAGCTTTAAGCTTCTTATATTTATCCGAAAGGGAGTGATTAAGTCGACTAAAAGTAGAAGACTGCTGGCCTGAGAGAAGACAGAATATCAACCAAAAGTGTCACCTCGGTAAACCTTTGGAATACAGATCGTCGAGCCGCCGACAACTCCCAGGGTTCACTAAAACAGGGGTACTCCGCGAAAGACTATTGAGTGACCTGTCGAGCTGGTCCGACACCAAGTGGGCCGCACCTCTGAGAACTCAATATGAAAGAGAAAGGTGTTCTTTTAACCCCGAAAGTCGTCCTGTAGATAGGTTTCTCACCGGTCGCAGAAAGTCTTTTAAGATAAAGGCTTCCCGAGACGCTTAAAGTCAACTATCTGATGGTCTGAGAAGTGTCGGTTCCATAAAGTCTTTCTACTCCAGGACGCACGACACCTTTCCCAGCTCTAGGTTGTTCTAAACCACGAGCTGCTACCAAGTTTTCTGTACCAGATCCATCACCGAGGAGATACACTTCACCTAATGGTGAATGATAAGGTAACTCCAGTATTGGTAACCTGAAATAAACCCCTTCACGCTGCAACCAAAGACCGCTTCGCTTGGTAAGAACCGAGACCCTTCGGCAGTCAACCTATGGTTACCTTACGATAGCTCAGGTTGGTTAGTCAAGTAAATGGCGGCTAGCGAGCCACTAAGGAATTGGTTCTACCTGGGAAGGGTCTACCCCAAAAAAGAGTGTGTTTCTTCAGCCCTTCATTATTATTAGTAAGATGGGGCGTATCTTAGCTCCTCCGCATGCTACTTACGATGCCCTCTCTCATGCAATGCGATTGTAGCACACCTATATAGCATAGCGGAAAGCAAGGTCTCGGACATAGGAAGAAAAAAGCTGTTCCCGACGTAGAAAAATTTCGTACAACGCGGATCATGAAATGCATTTCGCGCGCAACATTGAGATCGGATGATCTCATGTAACCGTCCCAAACAACAGCAACAGGAGCAGAAGACAGAAACTAATGCAAGGGGGGGGAGGTCAGCACGCACAACCAATCCCCCTCCCGAATCATTGGCATATCCAATGTTTCGAATTCGGTTCCTTTCGGATCGCATCTTACCGCGGAGATATACGGTAGCGGCGAGGGAAAACCAAAAACAATTTATGGATTGGGGTGCACTCGCTCCCTTTATTTACTATTGGGATATTGATGCAAAGAACCCTCTCGCCGGCCGATCTTCGTCTCCTCTTTTTCAAGCAAGCAGGCAAAGGGTGATCGTAGATCAGGGCTGTGAGTGAGCCAACTCGTTTTTAAGCTCTTTTATTTCCTCCGTAACTATAACCTGACAACTAAAGCTACTAGGAATATTTCTTTTTTGGAGGGGTTTGAGTTGTAGTTTCTTTTTCTTTCCTACGCCCTCTAAGAAAAAGGCCTTATCCCTTAAGTAGTAAGTCAACAAGAGCAAGAAGGTAACTAAAGAAAGCAACTAAGGAAAGCGGGGTTAAGGTAAGGCAGGCGCTCAGTAGGCCATTTTCAAAGCAGACCCACGGGTGGTAGAAGTTCTTAAGTGCAGAAAGAGAGACAGGAGATAAATCAACTGTGCCTCCCTTGACTCGGAACCTCTTAGCAAACTCAAAAGCGCCAGTGCTGGAAATCAGGGACTTACTATATGTGAAATAGTTACTCCAAGTCTCTCCAGCGCTTGCTCATATCGAGAAGCTATCACAACGTCATCCCGGGTAGTCAATGAAGCGGGAACCAGGGTAGACCTCTTCTGCACAAATCCACACCAATAGATGGTGGGATAAGGCAAATAAAGCCAGGAAGAGTAGTCTCCGAGAGGTTGCCCTGCAACAAAAGATAAAGTAGATGGTCTCTTCTTGACGAAGGGAACATCAAATATGTTACAGGCTAGTGTAGAATTTACTACACTAGAAGCAAATGACCTATCGAATAAAGACAGCATTACTTCAAATAAGAAAAGGAGAGGATGGAGACGATCAGAACGTAAATCCTTATTATTGAACCAGTTCAAGCTACAACATAGTAACCTAAAGCTTCGAAAGAGCGTCTCCTTCCCTGCCAACAAAGTCTATTTTATTGTAACTAACTGAGTCTTGACAGAAGGTTTGAAGCTCTTCTCGCTTTGTTGGAGTTTCCTGAGTCTCCTCTTTACTATCGAGACCCCCATCTCCTGCACCTGCTAAGCAATCTATTTCATGTTCCACTGACAAGGCATCTCTATCTCCATTTCTTTGTTCCGATGTCTATCCAGCGGACTTCCCATATCTATATCCCTGGGATGCAATGAGCCAAATCAAAGTCTTTATTCCCCATCTCCTCGGAGGCGAAACAAGATCATGAAGATTTAAGCATATGAATAGAATCGCACTTGGGAAAGGGAAGTGAATCCCTTGAAGTTCATCCATCTGGCATTGGAAAGACCTGACAAAGAATCCTTATCTTGGGAAATGTGCTATATGGAGGTTTTTATGATTGTTGACGTACTGACTCATGATCCGCTTATTGAGATCTAGGATCCTCCGTGGGGTAGGCTTCCCCAGTAGTGAAGATCACAATTCTTCTTTCTCTCTCTCATACATATGAAAGTTCAAAGTATCGAATGCGTCTCGTGACATGAAGAAAAGAGGAAGTCCCAAACTGGGATCAGAGCTTTTTTCGTAGGTAGAAGCGTCGGCAGAAGAGATTCTAGGGGACAGCAAAAGCAGCGATTAGAGATCCACTTTTCATTCATCAAAAACGTGACTCCCCTAAGTAAACTGCACTGTCGGAAAGATGTCTTCCGGTCCAGGCATACTATCTAAGCTACTCTCCTAGTGGTTTTTTTGAACAGATCCACGCGCTCGATCTTCTATATGTAACCTGCTTCACTTTAAAACCCCATATTCCCGCAAGCCATGTCGAGTTCACAACCTAGGGCAGAAAGCGAAAGGCTAAGAGGGGGAGATATTCCATCACAGTAAGAGTCGAACCGATACCATCTCCAGGTCACGGTCACCAAGTTCGAAGGGGAAAGGAATTGCTAGTCTAGAGGCGGCTCGATTCAAGCAAGGGAATTGATTTAGGTAGGTAAAGGCTCAAGGCCGAGCTCTTAAATAGTCAATCAAGCAAGACCGGACAACTGCGAAAGAGCGAATCTTTCCACAAGAAAGCGAGCCGGTGAAGTAAGAGAAGCTCCTAGCCCGGTTGAAGCGAAGTCATCGAAGTCGGTGAAAAGGGATCAGTAAGAGATTTGGCATCTGTATGATAGCATGAGCGCTTTAGGGCGTCCACTCGAGAATCTGCTCCTTCCAGGGTGAATGAATAAGCAGTTTGAATCCCTGCTCCTTACGCCAATCCTCCGCCAAGGTAACTATCAGGTAGGGAGGTAACTAAGCTAGCCTTTCTTTTCAGGCGGGTTTCCATCATACAACTCAAAGCAAGTGAGCAGCTCGGGATAGAAAGATTCCAAGAGCTTAGTGAAAAGGATAGTAGTCACTCTATATAAGCTATAGGACGGACTTTGGGATAGCCTATAAGGTCGGTTCCCGCACAATCCCCTGATGGAGGGGGTATACCGGTGCACCAACCGAGGTATAATTTCTGCTACCCGGTTGATAGACCCTATCAAAGAAAGTTTGAAACAGGGCTAACTATTGGTGTAAATAAAGACCGAAAAATCTTCTTAGCTACAAGGATGATCCTTGATAGCGAAAAGAACGATAGCCAACGCTTAACCAACAAGTCAGCTGTCTCATCCTCATATCATAGCGTAAAGTAAGTACTCCCCTTATTGTACATCTTATGAAAAGAAAGAAGGGATGATCCGTGGAAGAAGATAGCTGCTATGAGTTCAATAGGCTCTGAAAGCCTAATCTCTTCTACTAAGGCATGAAAAAGGGAAACTCTAAAGTAAAGAAGGAAGAAAAGCCTACAGGCGGCCATACTTCGGCTAATGGGGGTGGCGCCATATTTGAGAGAGGAGAAGACGTCTTCAGCAGACTTGGAAGAGGACTGCGAGCAAGGGCTCACTAATCAACCATAAAGCCTAAACCTTACTTACTCCTACTCCTAGTAGGCCAATCACTGCCTTTTTAATGTGAATGGGATTCTGTAAAAGTAAGGGCGTATTCTCTAGCAGCAGCAGATTCTGTTCCTACAAAAGGAAAGAAATCCAAAACAAAAGGACTCGGGCCTTTCCGGTCTTTGATAAAGAATTAATGTTCAATCAGTTCCTTCCCTTGAGGAGTTGGCTGGACTACACTCTTACAGAATTAGCGGATTTGTCTCAAAGAGGCTTTCGAGGCCTTGGCCTGCGTCTCTAAGACCGGATTTTGTTAATTTAAGGAGCGGGGATAGGACGCGAGGGCCTTCCAAAGGAATTAGGTTAAGTTGCCTACATGGCTACTTCTAGCAGCTCCCGGAATAGCCTTCACTGCCAACCAACCTTTACTCTTATTGATCTTTTCCTTAGAAGGTCAAATTATCCAACCTCGTAGACAGAATGAGAGACCGTCTTCAGGGCTAGCCGGACTCTGACTTTCGCTGGAAGACTTACACTTATCAAGTCAGTGACTACGGCCATACCTAAGTTTGTAGCTTTTTAAAGATCCCTCATGTGAGGAATGTCTTAAGCCTAAATTTCTTAGGAAAGCGGGATAGAAAGGTAGCTTGCTTACTTAGTGCTTGTACTAAGGGCTTCCCTTTAAATTTAAAGTAAAGAAGCTTTGTTGAGAGAATAGGAGTGCGCTGCGAACGAGCCCGAAGAAAGAGAAGAAAAGTCAAACGGTGGTATGTCAACGCTTGTAGTCAACAAGGTTTGGAACCCTCCACCCATTGATCCTATGCAGGAAAATTAATGGATCAATCCTCGGCATCTCACTCTAAGACCATGCTATCGAAGTCGGATCTTATTATCTTTCTTTGGGCCTAAGCAGCAATATTCTTCCCTACTTCGTATCCTGTATCAGCCCATTCCTTAGAAAGACTTAGAACTCTTATACTGACATGAGCTCGCATCGGGCCTATTTGCTTCCTTGTCCGAAGAAGCCTTTCACTTCACCGAGAGATCAAGGCTCCTCTTCTTGATAACTAAGAAGTTGGTCTTCTTAGCTTTAGCTTGCCAATCGATGGACGGAAAGGAGACTCTAGCTCCTGTTCTATATCCCAGGGTCCTTCCTCTTTAATCCGAAGAATGGAAAGAGGGCTGGCTTGACTCTAGTTCCGTCTCACAAACACAAGATATAAGACCAAGTGTTGGCACCCTCCAACTGAGACAGTTATAATAGAATTTGACAATCGTGTCGCGATCAGTCTTTCGGTCATAGGCAACCTTATGAGCACAGACCAAATAAGAGGTCTTACTGAGCGTGGACGGAGTCCATTACTAGTCTAAGATTTGGAAGTTAGGGCTAAACCACTGAGCGACTAAAGCCGGGATTTCCAATTTCACTCAACCCGAAAGGTCGAGAAAGCACTTATAGGGCCCCATTGTTCAAATAAAGGCTTGATTATTGCTTGCTTGGCCAGTCAATGTCATAGATCTCAGGGAGTTTAGAGAACTCGTTTGTTAGAATGAGTAAGGTCATGCCATGCCGGTAGTTCCTCGATCTCATCCAATTTCAAACTAGTGAAAAAAGTTACTATATAATTACACCAAACAATAACAACACCGACTTGAAGGCAGCCTCCCAGTACCAACTGCTAGTAGGACTGGCAAGCTGTAAATCGGCGAGAACTTCGGTTAGAAGAGAGGGGTCTAGTGCCCCCACCGTTTCCTCAGCAAGCAAATTGCAGCAAACAAATTCCTCCATCTTTATACCAGGCGGAAGTTTCATGCCAATCGAATCCATTCGATGTTCTAGTACATCGCATACCTTTAATAAGAGATCTTCAGATGAAAGATCCGTGAATGATGCATCGGATTCAACAGTGGAACTATTGGAGACCTGCGGGGCCCCCATAGAACAACTTCTCTCAGACGGAGAAGATTCTGAAAAGGAAATAGAAACCCAATCCTCGGGTGAATAACGAGTGGGACCTGCGGGATCAAGCTGTGATCCATAAAGAAGCATCGCAGCACTCTCTGTAAGAGACAGATAAGATGTTCCATTCCTAGGTCATTTAAGGCATATGATGTTTTCTTAGGGGGATCAGAGCCCATAGCTCATAGGCTCAGCTCCCTCCACTTTCTTGTCTCTCTTTGGAGCGCACCTGAAACCCGCCTCTTCCTTAACGTTTTTATGTACTATCAGTCAGAGGCTGGGGTACGCTCAGGCGAGAGGATTAGCTGCAACTCCCTATCTTGTTATACCGTTTCGCGCACTACCCCAGTAGTCCGCTCACTCTCTTAAGAGTAGGAATAACAGGTTAAGGAGTTGAAGTGATGTCATGAACTTCCATTTCCCGGGGAAGAGGCAATGTCAATTGAAGAATGATCACGATCGGAATCAAGAAAGCAACTAAGGAAAGCGGGGTTAAGGTTTGGAACCAATGAGCCTAAGGGAACGAAGTTGTGAGCCTTTAGGTTTGACCTAAGTAAAATAGAACCGATAGGCGATACAAACCGTTGCGAACCATTGCGCAATCCCAGTGAAATCAGTCAAATCAAGTTACATAAAAAGGTAAAATCCCTAAAAGCTATTGAAGACCTTGGAACTTATGGCTTCAAGGTGGAATCCATATCCGCACGCTCTATGCTTTTCCCTGCTTTAGACTTCTTAGGCGTCAGAAGGTCTTTCTGACTTAGGAGTTACCGTTGTTCTATGTTCTGGGGATGAACTGAAATGGAATAGTCCGCCACCTTCCGCAGAGGTGATAAAGGATAAGTCAAACGGCATCTCTTTCATCTCGAAAGGGAGTAAAGTGAACGGTTACGAGGGCACTAATAGTGCTTGCTTTTGGGTAATTGATTCACCTGATGTTGGCAGAGAAGCCTAGGCTTTCTAACTGCCATTCCTCCCCCGCTCTGTATCATGACTTCTTTTGCTCGCGTGCTTCTATGTATCAGGACTGGCTGGTAAGACAATAGGTTGCGGTCATCTCAGGCTCTTTTCTCTTTCTAAGGACTGGATTGCCACTAGAGAGTCAGTTACCTCATATACGGATTACGGCTCACTTAAGTAAATACTGACGTTCAGTGGGTCAGAGAGGCACTAAGCCTTTAGACTAACTTCCGATCCTAGCTTTGCTTTCTTCTTCCATGGGAAATGGACAAGGCTTTACTATGGGATTCAGAGGTATAGCTGATCCTGCATGATGACCCCTGCCTCCTCCTTACTTGGTTCAGATATAGATCCTATTTAGCTATAAGCGCTGGCATTGGAATTCGCCTATTATAGACTCGTTGTGATATTTCAATTAAGGAAAGAAATCTTGTTTTCAAGGTGGTAAAAGATTGAGTCTAACAGGTATTTATTCAGTTGCCACGTATGGGGCCTACCGCCCTACAGCTTCACCAAAGCAAATCGAACATTTCTAGCAGGAATAGAGAGACCTGACCAAAATGTCAATGCGCTTCTGGGTAACGAAGCGAAGAAAGAAAGTGAAAATCAAGTCTTTGACATTGACCCCTCGTACGTCTATTTCTTGAAATGCTCTGTTAGGGCAGGGGCTTTTTCTCGGTTTGGAGAAGTAGTTAGTTCGCTAGGGCGATCAGTGAGACTTGGTAGGTATGGAAGGGTTAGGGCTCTTTCTCAAGCGAGTTCTGGTTCCTATTGAAGAATCTCAGATGCCTTACAAGAGCTCTTGTACATTTTTCAGTTTACCTATGATAGATCCGGTCTATTTGAGAGACTGATTCTCGGTAGAATCCCCTCTAAAAGAGCTTGAAGAGGCACTAGAAAGATGAGGAGGGCATAGATCCGATACAGACAGATGTTACAAATGTTGCTAAAGCTTCAACCCTGTTTGAAACCCTTTCGAGCGATACATAATTGAGTTTCATATGAATCTTCCCTATGTGCCACAGCCGTTCACTCTTTCATTCATTCCTTCACGGAAGACTACTGAATTGCATTGAGGTAGTGATAGCGCATTGAAATTGGATACGGAGCACGGAAAGAAAGGCGTCTTATCGATAGAAGAAGGGCTGATGCTTAAGGAAAGAGAGGCGTCAGGAAGCATGGATAGAGCTGGACTTTCACTTCCAGCATTGATTAACTGGATCTGATATCTATCTATCCCCTGTCCTGTCTGATTGATAACCTGATTAACCTGAAACCCATCCTTGATCAAGGAAGCCAAAGAAAAGCTTTCTGTCTGACTTTATGAAATAAGCAAGCCATGTCGGGTTCCCCTGCAGGCCTAAAAGAAGACATGCATGATAGACTGTTCCCTCTCTGCTTTCATGCTCCCCATTCAATGCTATCAGTTAAAGTCAAGTGATTGTCTAATGGAAAGAGCTTGTGTCTCTGTTCTTCTATAGTGGTCACTGCTTGTCCTAATCGAATGTGAGACCTCATCAATGCGGATAGGAACAGATCTGATTCAGAGTAGTCCATTCTTACATTCATAGTGTTCGCTCCTGGCCTCTTCGCCACTCTTCTTTCTAATGGCTGCTATTGCTTTCCTTCCTCTTCCTTCATGGCAGGAAGGTCAGGTCACAGGCCAACAAAACAGAAGCAACAGGAAACAAACAAGCAAGCTACTATGAAGAATCTCAGTTCCTATCCTGCCCCCGCCTAAGAACGTGAGAGTAAGGGGAGGAGTACAAGCATCTTTCACTCTTACCATTATCTATGGTAAATAACATTCCAAAAGGGAATTCCCTGGCGCTCCTATTTCGAAGTAAGCCTATAGTTTCTGGTTCCTCTCTTTCTCTAAAGGTTTTTTAAATGCAATCCGTTTCAGCAAGTAAGATTTTGATCCCCAACGAAAGGCGAAAGAAGTGGCTTAGCTTAACCTCTTCATAGACACATGGGCGATCCAAGGATTTAGGTGAAAATCCAATCCATCTCCCCGGATTCGTTCAAAGAGAAAGAGTAGTACTTGCTATTTCTTTCTCCCTCTCGCCACGTTCAAGCTGCTAGTCGAACTAGAGCCTTATTACCGTTCCTGACCCAATCCAACTCGGATCAGTTGGCAAATCGAACCCAACCCCACGGGTACTTTACTAAAAAAAGGATCCCTAAAATCAGACTTTATAAGATAAGGCTAGCTTCTCGAACCGGACCAGAATCTTTTAAGCTTTTACTACGCTATGGGCAGACTTACTCTAGGTACACAGAAAGACCAAGCTAAGCCAATCTCACGTCGAAACAGGGAAATTCTAGCCCTTGAAAGCAGCCCACTTCGTCCCTCTATCCCGGAGTTACCTTAGCTTAAGGAGCTCATCTAAGTCAAATCAATTCCACGATTCAATCTTTCTTGTGAAAGGTTCATATTAACATCTTAAGGGGGATGCGAGTAAGAAGTTCTTTCCTTCTCTTCTAGTATAGGCCGCAGGGATCACTTCACTTGGCTTACTTCGTACTGAATGCCCTACTGAGGTCCCGTCCCGAGAGAACTCGCGATGAGCTCTTAGTGATTAGTCAGAACCGGGTCCAGCTAGTCTTTTCAGATCCTGCCTGCAAAAAAAGGGTCTAGTAAGCGCGGATTCCCTAGAAAAAAGAAGATCATATAAAGCTTTTCTCTTTAGGGGCGGGCATAGAACAGAGCTAGACTTCACAAAGGCGTTCCATCGATCAAATCCCTACTTCTTTTGGTCTAAAAATTACATAAATAAGAATCGCATCTCAGACAGTATCTATTTGGCGATTGAGAAAGCGACAGGCCCAATGAGCTCTCCTATAGTGCCTCGAAATGAGGCCGGAGAGCCTGAGATCGGTTAAGCAACCTGAGATCGGCTAAGATCGAGATGGAAATGGTGATGAGATGCAAACTTAGATTGAGAAAGTGATATTCGTAATCAAGAGATGGATGGTGCCCTCTTCTATCGCTCGGGCTAATGTTGCACTCATTCCTCTATCGAGGAAGGGACACAGATAGAATAGAAGGGTATTAAAGAAATGCCATACTGATTAGGGGTCCACTAAAGATAGCTGAATCCCGATTCATAGGTTTGGTTGGATGGACTGGTAATGCTTTGCCCAGTGGAGAAAGAAGCCATAATGGGGTAAAAAGGCTCAGAAATTCCCCTGATAAAAGGCATGGCGAGTGGAGAAGAAGCTCTAACCGCTGTTAGAAAGGTAACTCTGAGAGTAGCCGGTGTAAGCAATTTCATCATCATAAGAGTTAAGTTAGCAGGGCATATGATTTCACAGTTAGCAAATCTTTCTTCTGAACTCTCGCAAAAGAGCTTACTCTCTTTCGAAAGACCGGATACAGTTAGATCGAATTCTAGCACAACCTTTTTTAATCCATTCTTCTTAAACTTAAAAAAGACTTGCAGCGGTTATTCCCACAGCTGATGATTTATTTCATCTGCACCTTCACTCCTGAAGGAAGGTTTGACATTACAGACGAGCTCTCGAATGTCTTGTGCAGGTGAATTGTGACATATCGGATCGTCGCCAGGAGGAAGTTAGTTCATGCCGAGAGCTGGAGTTCATCCTCCTCTAAAAGTAGAAGGGCTTAGATGAGACCTAGATGATCTTAAGTAGTCAAGTTCTCCAAAAGGAAAATGGCATTTAGGAATTCCGAGGAAAGAAGAAATTGATGGACAGAAGGCGAAGGAAAGGAAGATGCTAATAAATAAGCACTGGGCCAGAAGCACATGGATATAAGGATATTTCTGGTATAGCGACTGGCTAGGAACTCAGTATGTTCTGCCAGGGAGAATCACCTGACATTTAGCAGCTTTATGAGCCTATAATGGATTAGTTGTTTCGACGTTCCATTCTCGATTTACGAACGGAGCCTCGAACAGATCTTGGAGAAAGAGATCGAATCTAGGGACTGCGCTTTTGTGTGTGGTACCATACCTCATTGAATGATAGTTTTCCCCTGTCTCTGCGAAAGAACTCCCTTGTTTCATCGGTGCAGCTGCTATTTGGTGAGAAAACTCCTTGCTTGTCGACAAGAGGAAATAAGCTGCTGTAGTAAGCGAGTAAGGAAGCGAGTAAGGAAGCGAAACTAGTCTTAGATGTCGCTAATCCGCTGCTTCTTCCTTCCTCTTAGCTCTTAGAATAGCTTCTCAACGAGATCGTATAAGCCTAGCCCTGTCCCTGTGGTCATCTGATACCGGTAGAAGTGGCTATGGTAAAAGTGCTTTCCAATCCGTCACGTCGTCCTAACGATATATTGCGAGGAGCTTTACGAAGCCATTCGTGGTGTATTTATTTTCAGGGTAATGTATTTATATATAGCTTATCCTTTCTTACTGTGACCCGGGAATAATAACCATATCCAAGCCAAGGAGTTAGACCAACCCAGATAGACCACGTTATGGCCGATGGGATTAGGATCAAGGGATAGTCTTGCTTCCTCTCCGCTGGTTAAGCCCAGAAGCATACACAAGGAAAAGAAATCCCTAAACCGAAGTCCTTATGCCGATCGTGCTCCACACAGAACTGTTACAACTGCTATATTCTTTAAGCCGGAAGGTACGTGAGCTGCACATTCCTTTTAGTAAAGATAGGCCGTGAACCAAAGGATAAAAAGTACTATACTAATAGTAAAGGGTCAGACCAACGTTCGAATAGGGAGGCTTCGAAAAGGGATATTCGAAAAAGATAGTGCGGACTAAGGCTGCTTTGCTTCCTTCACGTGAAAATGAATCCTTCAGGCTTACAAGCAAATCGAAAACAAAGAACGAAGAGGCATTGCCTTCAGGCTGAACTAGAACCAATAAAGAAAGCAAAAAGCATTCTCCTTATAGGCCCAGAATGAAAAATTAGGAACGAATCCAAGACTTGGACCAGAAGGAGATGAAAGACCGGTACAATCAATTAAGAAGAGGGAGAATAGGATTCCAGCTGGAGGCTGCACCCACCTACTATAGAAGACTGGCAGCTAGCCTACATCAAACAACTAAGAAACTAACCACATGGACTGCTAAGGTACGGGATCTTAGATGGAGAGAGTACGGAATGGACTGGTTACGGAATATTGGATTACCAACAAAGAGATGTACCGATTCCAATGCCTACGAGATAGAAAGAGAAGTTACCCTCAAGGGGCGGGGCAATTACACCAACAAGGAAATGGGACCTTACTAAGACGATAGGCGAGGACCTTGAATCAATCAAGCAATGACTTTCTTCGAGAAAGAAGAGAAGGGGTGAGCTCAATAGCTAGATTTCTTTCTCTTATGCGCTATAGGCCATTAGTTGGTCTAAACCATATCATCAATCAGTTTATGGGCTCGCTTTCAGCTCAACAAGTCTGTGTCAACCTTCATTCCTGCCAAGCTGCGGCATCCACTATTACAGGAATTTCCTTTTAATGGGTCTTTATAGCGTTTTTCCTTCCTCTTTGTTCTCATGAGAATGAGACACGTTCACTTATTTATCATCAGGGCGAATGGAAGTTCTTTCAACATTTCAACAAAGAATGCTCTTCTTTCCTTTCTCCTCAGCTCGATGGGCAGGTTTACGGAAAGACCAGAGCAAATATTGATTCAAAAAACTCCTCAATCGCCTTCTAACTCGCTGAGAGACTGGGAAGCGTGACTATTCTGGAGTAAGAGGTATCGAGAGTAGCGCAAGCTAGACGAGCAGAGAGAGGGGGGAAGGATGAATTTATGGGATGGACAGAAGCGGGAGTCAACCAAGGCAATGAATTGATGCCATAGACTGCGCTGTTAGGACAAGACGGCCCCTGTTGACGGAAGAAGAGCTGTTATAGAATGCGCCTTACCTTTTTCCTTTCCTGTTGATGTAGACAACTAGGCTCTTTGAAAGAATAAGCTCTTTGAAGGACGTTAATCCATAGTAGAATCTCGCCACACCCGCGCACGTATAGAAGTAGCTCTTTGATAATTCGAATAGGCGGTCTTCTTAAAGAAGAAAAAGAAATGCTATTGCTATTGATGCAGGCCAACTCGGAATCGTATCCGCTGTGATGTTATCCGCTGTTTGATAGAAGACTGCTCTCGAATCCCCGAATCGAAGGTTTTCAAAGCGAAAGAAAGGCTGCACATGATGAAGGGGCTGTGAGGGAGTTAATCAGAAGGGGCTTCTTTTTGAAAGAAGAAACTGTTTGAAGGAATTGAATCAATAGCAAGGGGTCAGATAGCCACGAATGGGATTGATGGACAAATGCACAGTTAATGTACGAAGTCTTTCCCCATTTTCAATTCAAGGTCGAAATGGCTAGCCAAGCATGGAAGCTCCCTTTGTCGGCTCTTAGCCGAAAGATTAGCACACACTAAGGGTAAGCTTTCAAGCCCACGGACCTGCTAGTGTGCAATCCGATGCTCTCGAATCTATCCCTTTCTTACCAGAAGGTTAAAGACTAGGAGCCATCTTCTCTTGGACGAAGAGGCTATTTGAAGGGCAAATGGACAGTCAATCCAATCCCAATAGTTCGATATTCCCGAAACTGCCATAGTTTTTGTACGAATAAGGGAGAAAATAGTAGCAGGAAGATGCCCAGAAATTCGATGCTTATTTATACAGCCTACGCTCGGTCAACCGTCTCCGGCTCTGGTGTCATGTCCCTATGGAAGGGGATCAATAATCGAAGATAGTAGATCATATCCTTGGGGAACTATTCAAGTCTATTATAGCATTAGCGTAAGTTAGGTTCTTTTAGATTGAGCTTCCCAGTCGTCAAGTCCTTCTTGAAGAAAGGCGATTTCGACGAGCTCTAGGCTGGGCCTACGTAGGGACGCTTACTTCTAGCCATTGCTCAATCTGGCTCCGAAGTAGGCTTTCTAAGTTAGCAAATGAAAAAACTATTTCTCCCTGAAAGCATAAAGATTTTATCTTTCCGTGTATCGGCCTTTCTTCTTCCGATGATTTAACTGGTGCAGTCTCAGCACCAGAATCCACTATGTAGGAAAAGAAAGGAAGTGGAAAGCCATCCAGTCGTCAGCCAGCCCGAAAAAGTGAGTAAATCTTCTAATCCCAGTGACAGTTAACGTAGTCCTCCAATCAGTAGCGAGTTTGAAGTCTGTATCATTAATAGGTTTCCAGTTACAAAGATGATTTACCCTAAGCTATCGAGTTGCATGCCTTTATCTCAGAATCGAATGTAGCCTTCAAAGCAAAGGCGAGGCCCTCCCTTAAGCTATAAGTGTCTTTGGCTTCGCCCGAGGCTTATTGGATTGATTCTAAGTCCCGCTTGTTCAAATTATAGCTCAATACCTCAATCCAGAATAGAAAGACAGAAATGCGCCGGATCCAGTCTTAAGGTTTACGGGTCGACTTCGTAAAGAAAGAAATGAATTCAATCCCCGGCTATAGCTTACTGGTCTAACTAAAGAAAGAGCCTGCAGGGGCCCCGTGAAGTGAAAGAAAAAGGAAGCTCAATCTCCGGTTTGACTGCTTTCCTTAAGAGAAAGCCTCTTACTTCATCCTACCATAAAGGCTAGAATTACCTATTTGACCACTTACCGAATCTCTCTAAATAGATCCATCAAACCGCCCCCGCGTGTCAAAACCTCTAAATCGAAGAAGGAATTGAGAACAGAACTGGGATCTTTATCAGTCAAGAAAGACCTGCATGCAGCATCCTCAGTCAGTTCTTACGGATAAGAGAGGCTTGGAGCCGGGAGGGAAGATATGGGAGTTGAGAGCAGAGGCCGCGGGAAAAGTAATTGAAATAGAATCCCCAGGACTTGGATTAGAGGTGGCGGGACGGAAGATTGCTTTCGCCTATTAGAGCAGAGGACAGCAAACCAAGATAAATTACTAGATGATTCCGGTCTCTCTTTTAGAGTGCCATCCGTGTTGTGTTGGCGGATCGATTTGATATAGTAACCGCAGAGCAGAGATTTGGTCCAACTCAAGTATTGAAACCCAGTCTTCGTGTCGATTTCGGGCATTCTTCTTATGTAACCCTAGATCGACTTCCTGTGCCTTATCTTGAGTGGAAAGCCGGCGAACGCAATTCTTTTGCCAAATTCCTGTTCAAAGGTTCCTGAAAAACGTTTGATGGCACTTTCAGTCGATCCTCAATAGGAGGTTTTTTTTTTACCTTGTGGGAGTCCGAACGTCCATTTCGTCAAACTGGAGTAGGGCTTTCAAGCCTAAGGTCGGCCCGGTCAATCAGATGATTTTGTCTGGTTGAAAGTAGTCAACCGACTTCTTCAAAAGAAGAGTCTTCGGGGACAAATCTAGTTTCCAAATCAGTAAGAATATTGGTGTCATCCATTCCCTTGTTGGAGGCTAAGTTCTCTCAATCTTCAGGGGAATTTCAGTACCAGGGGCGCGGTTTCCATCAATCATAGGTATGGCCAGTGGTGTGATTCCCCTATTCTCTTCCTCTGATCTAGACCGGAAAGATGAACGCCGAAGCTAAGGTCGCAATAGCCCGAGACTGTAAGGGGGCTGAGAATGAGGTAAAGGTCTCTGTCGATTTTAGACGGCCGTGGACCCGTAAATAGACCGGCATTCAAAGCAGGAGAAAGGCGGGTTCGATTACAAGTTTTAGATGGGCCGGATGCGCAGCATGCTCAGGCCCTTTCTAATTACCAGCCACCGTACGCAGAATGGGTTGATAGTGAATGGTATCCGGACAGCTATACCATGCATGTACGCCGGAAAGGGGTGCCCATTTTACGGCCCGTTGTGGAAACTCGGCGACCAATCAAGCCTTGCTTCTAAAGCAGTTTCCTCTGTCTCTGAAAGGAAATGCGCTTGAATGGTATATGGCAATTCCTCCCCGCTCCGTGGCCGATTGGGACACGATGGCTATGACATTCTTCTGGGCGTACTACCGTAAGCGCACTACGGGGATCCGACGCCGCTTATCTTTAGGCCTGTCTTTCCTCTGTTTCGTCCCTTCCTTCGGTCCTTGGGACTGATACCAAGGGGATACTAAGACAGCAACTAAGGTAAGGGGATTGATGTCACTAGGCTTAATGGAATTGGTTCCAATTCCAAAGACTATCTAGAGCTAGAGTCGAGAAGACACTCGCTTCAATTCAGGAAGCATTTAAGGCAAAAACCTCTTTTTCTTTACTTGGCCTTAGCACGAATATCTAAAGAAATGTAATTAGCCCAAGCCTCTTCAGCTTCAGGCGGGCTATGTGTTCGAAGAGCAGATCGAGCTCAAAGAGTGTTGGTAAGCCTGTCTTAGTAAGGTCGGCTAAGCCATGTAGCTAAGCTAAATAGAAAGGCTTGTCCGGATGAGCGAGCATCCTTTAAGCTAGAGCACCGACCTAAAAGCATCTATAAGGCTAGGAAAGGTTAAGAGAAAGAGAAGACGTTGGGAGGTCGAAAACCTGTAATTCCATTCCTTAACATCCCCGGCAGACTGAGTTCAATAAAGAAGTCAGACAGAGCAGGTAGAAAGCAAAGTCTTGATAACTCTTTACAGGATTGAGTTCAAGAAGTCTGGATTTACATCTCTCGAGCCTACAGCCTTGAAGTCTTGGATTGAATTACTTAGGCTGGCCTTATAGATGAAATGAAGTAGACTATTCCTGCCTAAAAGGAAAGAAATTCCTATCATCTTTCAACTCTAGCTTCTTTAGAATTTCCTTACGAAGGAGCAAGAAATCCGTCTCAGTCCTAAACTAAGAACCTTTGAAGAGGAAGGTTATGAAGCATGAGGGTTTTTTTTCACCTAAATCTAAAGTCTGGTACTAAGACGGGTTTGTTGCTTTACTACCTGATCAGATCAGTTGCAGGAGTGGAATGGATTCCAATGCATTATACTTTCTTTCTTCCGTCAGGCTTGATAGATTCTATTCTAAGGCATTTGCCCCAAGGTTATGACGTAGCTTGCATGAGTTAGGAAAGCTGCTTAAAAGCATCATGTTGCGGAGATGCGTCATTCTATAGAATGATCATATCGATCTTTGATTGATAATCAGTTCAAGGACTGATTTGTAGTTAGTCTTGTTGTTACCACGCCCGCATACTGAGAATGATAAGCTACAGCTCATAACGCCTTTGTTCAATCCCTTCCTGAGATTAGAATGAAAAGGCGGGGGATAGGCTTAGAATCAAGGAAAAAAAGAAATTTCGGACATGAAATAACGTATGTTAGAGGTCCTAATCTTGACTCTTTCATTTGTCGATTCTGACTTCTATATTGAGTTAGACGACGTAAAGGGCCTTTAGAGGCTAAGAGTTCAATCTCTAGTTAAATCTATAGAACACCTGTGGACTAAGCCCTAGGAAGATCTCTTTCTCTTGTCTTACCAGTCCGCCCAGAGAGAGCTACAGTAAGACTAAAGCAAGAATCCTCTGATTCACTTCTTAGTGGGATTAAATGCTACTTTGAAAGTAAGGTAGTTTCAAGCAATTTGAGCCTCTGACTCCTTTCAATCCCTGAATCGGGTGGAGGTGATACACGATAGAAGAGAGAGCATACGATATGAAATTCATGGTCTTTCTTTCTCCTCATAAATAGCATATGATGAGATAAGCTGCTTTCAAGTCTTCAAGAATCCCGTACTGTAAATGGGAAGCCAGCCACGTCAGTTAGCTTACTTTTACTCATCCAGACATCACATAAATATGCAGTTAAACAGGTTTGTCAATTTATGTCGATTTCAGGCTGTCAAACGAATTCTGAGATACCTCAAGAGGACTATTGGTTATGGTGTTCTGCCTTTGTTATGTTAATGCTGACTAGGCAGCCAGCCTATCTATCAAATTCCAATTTCAAATAGAGGACCTTGTTGTCATAGTTGTCAAAGCTTAGTTATCCGTGAATGAGAACTCTTGTTGGCTGGTAGCTCCATGGTTTGTTAGCTTGAAAGCGAGTTAGTACTCTTTTAACTGAGGGGAAGAAGGAGTGATTGTCTGAAAAAGAATTCCCTAACAAGAGAAGGATCGTTACTCTGAGTCCTAAAAGCACGGCAATCCTAATGACTTTCCTATTAAGGAACTTGCTTTTTTGGTCTTCTTCTCTTGTCGGTAAAGGCATCCTCAAATGAGACAGATGAAAGCATAACCACTCACTTGGGCGTAGGAAAGAAGAAAGGTGGATTCGATCTTACTCCTTTGCCCGCTACAGATTCTGTTAACAAGTTTAGATCTTCCTGGGCTTCCTCTTCTTCTCAAGCAGTAAGAGGCATACTATTAAGGAAGACGCACACAAGTAATTTGAATAATCGGAAGGGCGGGCTAGTATGAAAGTAGGCAGAGGACCTGACATTGAGAGGCGGCCCTTGGGACGAGCTCTAAAACAAGTACTGATAACGAACCTAGCTTTTAAGCCGAAGAAAAAAGCATTAATACCCCTAAAATAAAAAGCACCTGGGCTAGCCTTGCTAGAGCGGGTGTGCGGTAGAATAGAACTGAGCATCAAGTTCTGAAAGAAGGAAATTCCTTCGTGCGGGAAAGCTTTTTCACCGTTCATTGCTTTCTCTCCCAACTCATACTTAGGCTTAGGATAGGCGGGCTCAATGCCCTCTGGCTCTTTGAATTCCCGGTATTCTCTTACTTGGTTCCACTGATCAAACTCCTTATAGAAGCCCTGTTTCTTTAGTAGGAAATCAACGCGTTGAAAGATCTTGGATCTCACCTGGGAATAAATCAAACAAAGCACTTTTCCTTACCAACAAAATTCTATCTACCACTACTTCAAAGCAATTAAAGTGTAATTTAATTTATCGAGAGGTAGGGATATTATGAAGCGGATAATCAGGGAGTGGTTAATCGAATAACAGGCAGATAGGCACGCTATACAAGAGGCTTGCTCCATTCCATACGGGGAAAGTTTTGGTGCAACTACAATGCGATATGGCTTAGCTTCTCTTAGCTCTAGGAAAGATGGGGAAGTAAGTGACTTACGGGATTCAATTAAGCGAGGGAAGGGGAGGACTGTAACTACCCCCGGAGGGAACCTGACAGATACCTCTAAAAAGTAATCCTTCTTAAACAGTTATGGAATAGTGAAGTAGCCCATGGGCATGGGGTACGAACGGATAAGATAACTTACTAAAAGGATAAGCCTTTAGATTTATGGGTGGATTCTGTTGCCCCTAAAAGTGGTGTAATCAGTCCTGTCTTGTGGTGTCATCAAGCATGGTCCCTATCTCCAGCAAGCGGTGCTGCTACTAATGTCTCGCTCCGTATTCCACCCTAGCTTAGGAGGAAGCAACTCCTAATCAATACCCTGAAATCTCCGACTTATGCTCAGTGCCCAGAGGTAGGAAGAATTGAAAAATTGACTTAGATAGAGTCAGAGAATCAGCTGCTATAGAATCGGCATCTGCTTTTTTTCCTTTCAAACAAAGGCTTGGCTAGATTGGGTGGATTGGTTTTCATAGCCTAGTTTCGTAGCCCCAAGGGGGGAATCCAACTTGCCCCCTTCTCCGAGTTTGAATTGAATTGGGGCACTCGCGATATAAAAAAGTACGGATTCGACTAGCTCGAACGTGGGTCACTCATGGTTGAATGTGAACAACCGATAGTACGGAAAGCTGCAGTCTACTGATTGGATTACCGTCTTCCCTTCCTTATAGTAGGAATTCTCTCTCGAACCCTAGAACCGGAACCCGAGAAAAGCGAATGTTCAAAGCTTTAAGCGGGCTAGAGTCGTCTTCGGATTCTGCTTGAGCGGCCTTCTCTCTCGTAAGGGAGTTACGCAAAAGGTAGTTCGGTCAGCCTCGGGTCAGAATCTAGTATAACCGAAGCATTAGCCCGGTTCCGAGCTAAGCTGCCTTCCGACTCTCTATTAGTAGTAGAGCTGAGGAATCCTTCAGGTCGAAATACAGATTCCGTTTTCCCTTTATTTCGGTTAGTCTCTGCTCGTCAGATATTAGGGGTTGCTCTAAGGCGTCCCAAATGGTCTCCTCAAAATGATTATTGGAGCTGGACGCTCCGGACGTACCAGCCGGGACCATTCCCCCGTAATGGAATGCGTTTCCCAACCCGTCCTGGGTACCGGAGCACTGGGCTATCGTTGGGCGGCATAGGTTGCTTGGGATGACAGGGATTAGTGGACCCCTTTTGTATGCTTTACGATTTATCTTCGTTTCCTATGTAATAAAAATTGAGACAGGGGCTCTATTCGATCGAGCTTGCCTCCGGTACCTTCCTAGTGGCTTGGACAGGATCAAGTCGGATAGCATTTCTCTACTGAACTTTAAGAAGGTATCTAAGAACCCTTTTCTTTTCCCGCAGCGGATAGGAGAGGTCTTTCTATCTACGACTCACTCTTGGTCTCGAAAAACAATTCATTTGACCCGTTCGTAGACTCTATCGACCCTGGAATGGGCAGACGTACAAGCACCGGTCTGGTACTCTTCGCGTGGCTCGGTAAGCGATAACTTCCGGAATGAAAGGGATATCTAGCTTTCACTCAACTATATGATACTAGTTGGTATCACCACATGAAGGCTATAGCAAAACTCTTATTCGTCATCAACAGGATAGGACCAGAGCTTCTATTTACTCAACTGCTCTTTTTGTAACAGAAATTGCACCGCTTGCTTATTCAAGACCGCCACTTCTATAACACCAACTGCGGATACCGTACCTGAATGTACAGCTTTCTTCTTGAACAACTCTTTCCAATCCCGTGCGAGGTGCTTTTCGATCCACTCTCACGTGGGCCCTCGTCAAAAGGCACATGCTCATGATCAGAAGATGTCTCCCTACTACCCTTTTGAAATTCTAAATTGGGATCGATAGACTTACCGCGCACAGTGCCCGCCCAGGATACAGTCTTAGTCTGAGAAGCTGAGTTGCCGGTTCGACGATCCACTTGGCCGGTTTGAATCGGAGCAGACTCGGGGCCTCTGTTTCTCTTGCGCTGAAGAAGCCACATCTCGTTTGGCCGTCCTACTCTCGTCCCCGCCGAGACCGGAATGGGTCGGAAATAAACCGGCCTTTGAAGATCACCCACTTTATCAATGCGCGCGATGTTGGAATGCCTTTTCCTATTGGGATTTCAATATGAACTCTGGCCTCAACAAGATCATCCAGGTTGAATGTCTCTTCATTAATAGCTACCAGGGAAAATAAGCTTGACACCACTTCGTTTCAGGAAGTGGAATCCCAACAGTGAACAGGCAGACCGCTGATACCAATCCATTGTCTCCAGGGGAAAGGTGGCGCAATCCGGCCACCACTCCAGAAGCTGAACTGTAGTACGGCCCACATGCATGAACTCCTGAGACAAAGCTCGGCGAGAAAGATCCAGTCAATGCTCGATCGCTTGAAAGAAGGACAAAAAAGTACTAGGTGTGTGTGATCTAGAATCGGTCTTTCATCCGAAAAAAGATCTTCGGGAATGGGAAGTCAACTAGTCGCAAGAATAAGGGCAGGGTTCATCAAGTACGTAGATATCAAGAGAACTAGAGCGTGGCTTGTTTGGAAAACCAGGCTTACAAGCCTAATGACAAGGCGACAAAAGGAAGGAAAAGAACTATCCATATTGACTCCGAATAACTAAATCAAAAGAGAGTGCCTCTTCGCCTTGCCCGAAGTACTGAAATCTTAACCATTAATAGAGAGTCTTGAAGTGACCATTATGGGTGTCCTTTGAATAGGCCATTTACGGTTAGACTCCTACGTGGTTATGCCAAGGAAAATGCTTCGAGCAAGCCACTTTCTGTCTGTCTGAATGTTTCCCTTCTTTTCACAGCTGAGAAAGCACTCAACCTATATTCTATTAATTTAATAAAGGGCCGCTCTCTCGTGTACTAATTAATGCTTTATCCCTTTTCTTACCCAAGATCGACTAACAACAAGCTTTTTCACAGCCAAGAAAGTTGGCTAGTCAAGTACTCCCAGAACAGAAGGACAATGCTAGAAGACGATTTAACCCGAAAAAAGATCAGCTGGTTTCGGAGGAGTTGCGGTGACTTCGCTTTCGTGCTTCCCTTTCTATGATTCCGCAAAGGACCTGGGTCTTTGTAGGAGGATTTATGGAGAAAGTCTAACTAGGATAGATCTCCAATCGAGAAAGAAGTAACTGGGGAGATACCCGGGTGTATGAAAAGAGTAAAACGCAGCTTTGATGATGGGTAGGCTTGTCTTGTTGTGCTGCTTTGGTCCCTCTTCGTCATTTGAGAAGCGCTCTATGGAGTGGCTCTCTATTCCGTCTGAGTTCAGTCTGTCTCTCTCATAGTGATAGAAGACGCAATTGATCTCTTTCGTTGTCAACGAGCTAGGAAGATCTGAGTCGAGCTAGGTCTATGTCAGGTTGAGAGCTAGGGCTTTCCTTTCTCCATGGCTGATCCTCCCTTGGTCACCTAAGAAGAGAATGCCTGCGGCTCAATGGAAGGGCGTGGTCTAACGACCAGAGGTTGGTTCCAACCCAGCTGGGGAATCTAGAATGCTTTTCAAACAAGATTCTTTATTCTTTTTGGTCGTGATTCTTTACAGGCGAATCCCCATTGACTGAGAAGAATCGGAGCAGGAAGCCCAGTCCTGTCTTTCCCTGGTTCGCCTCAAGCCAACTGCCGCAAGAGGGTAATCCCCCCTCGAATCAATACATGTTCTTGTCCATTCGAGCTAGAATCTCCATTGAAGAGTTTCATTTCTTCATTCTAGTAAGTGGAGCTATATCCGGAATCCGTATTGTAATTGTAAGGTAAGGTCGGATCTGCAAAAGAGGTAGGATAGCTATAAGATATGGAATCCATATGGTGCGCCTCAGTAGTGCCAAAAGGAAGGATTAATCGTAGCAGGGTGGTCGTAGATCAGCTTTCCTTTTCCAGACTGCTTTGAAGCATTGGTGATAGGTGGAGAGAACAAGCTTGAAGAGCTCAGCTTCGGCAACTCGAGAAAGCAATTCAGTTTGTGAGGAACCTTTAGATACGTCGCCATTTGACGATCTGTCTGTTCAGGCGGGTGCCATTAAGGTGCCATTAAATACACTTTTAGAAAGGTATATTTTGTATTTATTTTATTTGACTGAGAAAATGTGTAAGTGAACCGACGACCTAGGCTCTCTGGAGTAAGGGGGATCGGAAAAGGTCAGCTAAAGACAGGTACTCGAGTGGAGGATCGCACTTGGTTAGATTAGATTACGTCTAGGCGCTGCCTCTTTGAGAAGGATAGGTCTGGTCTGTGTTTGGAGCCTTTCACTTTCGCCCACGAGTTTCTTTTGCAGAATAGCTAGTTCTGTTTACGCGAATGGACGTGTACTGGACCCATTTTAAACTACGCTGTTATGCAGCCTGACATCACAGGTGGTCGGAGTTAACTCACGCCCAAAAGTTTCGTTGAATCGTCTGTGTAGTCTTGCCATCATCGATGCAATTAGTTCTTTCTCGATCCTTGCATTCAATTTATTTATTATTTAATAAGTGCATTTCCGGGAAGAGAAAGCTAGCCGACAACTCCCTTACCGGCTAGGGAAAGCAGGCTATCTACTTCACCCCGATTACGTAAAGAAGAGTTGTGTCTTTCTTCATTCAAGTAAAATAGTGTAGTTATGCTAGTAAGTGTAGCTACACAACTATTTTGAATTAAGTTTACTTTAATAAATAATAACCCTACTAAACGTAAGTAAGTTCACCAGGTCTTGTCAGAGCCTACCGATGCTTATCGTTCGGACCCCTCAATTGATCTTGTACCTTGTGATTCTTCACTCGAGCATCACAGATCAAACCCTCACGTACTCTACCTCTCCATGGGCTAGTTTCAAGTTCGATCATAGACGCAAGCAATCTAGTATAGCAAGCCTGCCTTTCATTGCTTTTAGATGCTTTTAGGTCGGTGTAAACAGTGAGGAAGCTATCTGTATGGGCTGCTAGCCAGTAGGGAAGTAGGGCCCTGTAACTCTCACCTAAAGAGAATGACTGATTTTCCTTCCTCCCCAAGACGACAGAGGGGACTAGTAAGTCCGCCGCAGGATGATATTGGTCTTTTAGCTGCTAAAGTAGCTGATTCCAGAAATAAGGAATAGTTAGACTTCTTTCACGGCCGAATCATAGAAGAGAAGGGCGATCTTATACTCGGCTTCTGCTCTAGTGGTTGAACGCTTCTCCCTTTCATTGGCTTCCACCGGCCTGAACTGTCCTAGTCTGAACTCTTTCACCTCGTCAACTCGGACTCGGGCAAGCGGGTTCACTCGTATCCTCTTTTCCGGTTACTGCCCCATCCACCGCCCATGGTTTCAAAGCATTGAAGAGGAACCGGAAAGAAAGTTCTTTTTCCTTCTCCTTCTTTTGTTAGCGGAGCAGCTGAAACCCGAAACAGCTCAGTCGAGCATCGCAGCGCCCGGGCAGGGATACGGAACTCTGTCCTTCTAAGTAGAGCACCATTCTTTCTTTTATCCTTCGCCAGAGGCACTCGTAACGGCTTACCTACTAGGGTAGGGATCCGAGATATGGGAGAGCCAGGTTAGTAATTGAAATATTTCGTCTATTCTATATAGAGAGGTTTCTTTTAGGAGTGAGCTTTCAAAAAAGAAATCATAAGAGAAGAATGCTCTGCTTCTAGGTTAGATTCTCGGTATGGAAGTTTCGTTCTTTGTTGTATTTTTTTATCGAGATTTGGCTGGTGTTCAGTGTACTAAGGTTAAGGTACAAGATCGAAAAGAATGCATTCATTGACTCCTAGCCTAGTATGAGTGTGACAAGGCAGGAAAACAAAGAACAAAGGAAGGGTACCATCCCCCTTTGGAGAAACCTTTCTTTTGTTCAAGGTTTTCCTATGTAGGTAGTTTTTTACTATCATGGAATGGGGAGAGAAAGAGAAGATCAAGAGTTTGTATAAAGCACGCAAGTCTGAAAGCAAGAGTTGAAAGCAATCGAAGTTCAAACTTTTCCCGTGGAAGGACAGGAAAGAGGAAAGCCTCCTTATCAAGGAGCTGTATCCATTATACAATCACCGGGCTTTGACAAAGAAAGTAAGGGTGTAAAGCATCCACCGAGACTGGATTTTAAGATAGTGATGTGCTCTATGAAATCTAACATCATGTGTTAAGCATATGAGATGGCTAGCCGGGCAGTTCCATCATAGTTCGTGACAGAGTGGAAAGGAGAGTTTTTCTTACTTTACGATTGAGGTCTTCTTTCTCCTCTTCTTCACCGGGTATCCCTATTTCATCAACCAGACGGACAATGGGAAGCGTCTGAGCCTCTTCTACTCTACTATACTATATTGGGCGAGCACGGGAAGTGGTCACACCTGCCAGCTGACCTTCATTGTATACTTTTTATTTATTTTCACTTCAGGGAAGAATGAAATGCGTACAATCTAAGAGGGCCTTGTGGAGTTGGTTTGCATCGTCGCTAGCGAATTCCGTCCAGTAATGGAAGTAAAGATGTGATAACGCTAGCTTCAAGACTGCAACGAAGATCTGGTCATAGCCAAGCCATTGTCACTTAGCGCATCCGAAACTCTCGTCCATAGAGATGGCTTCTCTATATTATCTATATTTTACTGAAAAGAGAAGATCTGAGGAACCTGTCTTTCAGGTCCGGAAGGGCCTGTGATCACTCTTCCATTTCCTGGGCTTCTCTCGGCTATCAAAGTGAGTTGGCATTATTAAGCCAAGCCGGAGAAAGCCAGTGAGGTTCCAACTCAGCCGGAGACTTGCTTGATTGATCAGATTGAGCCTTGACCAGAAAGTGGAAAGATGCTTTATCCAAAAGGGAAGGGCAGAGCTTGGGGATAACTGACTCGATCAGCATAAGCAATCCTTCCCACCGTAGTAACAACACAAGGTAAACATAGGGAAAGAACTGTGGCATTTTTGCTTCCACATCACATCTTTAGCAATTCAATTACCGAGTTGCTTTCAAAATTCCTCCATCCGCTCTTAAGCGTTAGTACTTTCTTACCTATTAACAATTTAGAAGTCGATTCATCAAACATTCAAACCAAAGGTTCGCTCCTGCGCACCTGCTGAAAAAGTAAGCCGGGCTAGCCCCCTTTTTGTAGCAAAGTTCGCTTATCGTGCTAAGGCAAATATCGCACCTTTCGGTGACCAACTTCTTCTTCCATAGCTAGACAGCCCCTTCTGACGAAAGAACAGGGCCTACTATTTGATTTTTTTATCCTTTATCTGCTAACAGATCAGCAGGCTCTTCAAGCGTGGGAACAGACTGAGCTGCCATAGAAGGTAAGATGATCCTGTCGAACTAGTCCTACATCCCTCTTTCATTACCAAAAGTGGGATCAAAAGGACGAAAAGTCTCCCTTTAAGAGGTTCGTCTCTTCACGTCTGGCAAAGGTTCACTATGGGATTTAGAGAGGTTTCAAAAGTGTGCCCGGACTTCCTTGTAGTCAGCAGTCTTGACTTCGTCATTTACCAGTGCTCTTTAACTTCCTTGAGTCAAGCCCTAGCTCCACTTTCTTTTCTTACGGGAAGAGGAAAGCCATAAAAGATCATCTAATCCTTAGGTAGGCTATGATTGAGAGTTGAATTTATCTATTGAGTCGGCCTGGAAGTTCTAGTTATGGAGGGCAGGTCTTTACTTAGAGGGCCTATCGCCCAAAAAGAAAAGATAGCTATTGACCTTTCCTGTATCTTAATTATCTGAATCCAGAAGGAAGACTGAGTTCAGCTTTAGGAGATCTCGCTATTTCACTCTTCCATTAGATTCACCTTGAACTGACGGAGGCAGTCTTTGATGAAGCGACTTTCGCTGCTCAATCGGATCCTTTCCGTGGGAACTGACTACTGAGGAAGTCAAGTTTGAAAGAAGCACGTCTAGCCCTAATCTGTAGATGAAAGACTTTCCAGTGAAGGAGAAGGAAAGCCGTAGGTGAAAAGTGCTATTCCCTTTCAAACCTATAAGTAAGTAGAATTATAAAGCCAGACCAGAGACAGGAAATTGAAATAGAAAAATGAAGACTTCTCCTTCCGTGGGGTTATACAGCCTCTCCTTTCAGGGTCGGTTGTGAGGTAGTGCTAACTAACTCGTTCGACTAAGCAGGAGAGGAACGAAGGTAGATGTAATAGAGTTCCAGGTCTGAACTAAGCTCTTCCTGGTATACAGGCCACAGATAGTACGCTTTGGAGTGAGAAGACCTGGGTAGGTGGATTCTCTTCCCTCATCTGCTATCTCATTATTACCGGCAAGCCTGCAAAGTAAGCCTGCTATACCAGCCTCTCATCTTCAGTTCCCGCACTCTCAGATTCAGGAGGAGGAGCTATTACATACATATATTCCCTATCTCGCAGACCACTAAGGGATTCAATTACAAGACCTTCCCTTGAACCGCAACCAGCCCGTCATCCTAGCCCGCGCACCCAACTCCCACTCCCAACGGTAGATGTTATCCCGGATTCTGTTTCCGAATCTGAATCTCTTTCTCCGGCACCCGAGGAACGAAGTCTGAAGTGAGGGCTATTCTTGCGATGATCGGAAAAGTTTGCTCTTTCCTCGTACCTATGATATTACTACTAAGAATCTTTCACATCCTCACTTTCAACAGAAGAGGGCTTTGCTGTTGGGCACAAAATGTACTTCCTTGCTTTCTTATAAAAGAGAGATCTTCCCTCTAGGATCGATTCTCCCCGTGATAAAGAAGAAGAGTCTGGTTCAAGGGCGGTACTTATCCCAACAAAACCACTAGCCCTAGGATGTTCTCCCTCTTTCCGATCGGATCTACTTCCTCGCTATCCCTAATGCCGACTTCTTCGGCAAGATCTTCGTCAACAGCATCTGCCTCTCTCTTTAGCTGGAGCTTATTCGCTCACTCTAGAACTGCCATTAATTGATGGCTCGGGAAGAGCTTGCTTTAGAGATTCTATCCCAAGGGCCAACTCTCCAACACTTGCTCGGTATCCTTCTCTTTCGGAGTGGAGCACTCCTGTTTGTTCCTTTATAATAAAAGCTTGGTACGTGTTCTGAGCGAGCCTTCGCGTGACGTGAACGGTACCTATGAAGTGGAATCCGTCTGTCTTGTCTTCCACCTCATAAGGGAGTTGCGTTCCGAGGGACTAAAAATCTCCACTGCTATTGTCAAGCTTGGACATACTTAACACTGACCCAATTGAGACCGTGGCCACACCTTGATAAAACAGTGATGATGTGGTCAACCCTGGATACGTGGCTCTTCGATGGGGGAAGGACCACGCTAGTCGTCTGAGTGTGTGGTGTGTAGTGGGTGCGTCTTAGTGTCTTCTTACTACGAAAAATAAATGAGAAAATATCAGATTCTCGTTCTCGAAACTCCACTCTTTTTCTTAGGAGGATTGGCATTTGGCCAAGATGTGATCTATCTCTTTCCTTGGTTGTAGTGGAACTTTGGTTTTCTTTAGCGAGGAACCGTTTCACTCGGCGGACAGTCGAATGATCAAAGCGAAATGCTTTAGGCATCATCTTTTGAGCATGTTCAGCTTCAAAAATTCCTGGAGTCCTACGGCATTCTCACAGAAAGAAAAAAAACATGGCTAGTAGATAACTTTTTTGTTTTTTTAGAAAGCGATCAGTTCTTTCGATCTTGTTCGGGCTTGGAAAGGTTTCCTTTTTCAATTACAGAAGTTTCGGAGCCTATGTAATGTAAAAGAAGCTGTAGAAGAGCACCACCACGGTTCAGGTCCCGACACATGGGGGATTAATTCAGCTGCAAGGATCGTGAATCAAGGGAAGAATGAGACCAGAATTCTGAAGTAAGCCCCGACCGAGACCTAGATGGCAACCTAACCTAG
>Ga0157368_1000150_pt1 | contig 33480 bp, 41 predicted proteins | sample AttbisABBM3_FD_113146 | JGI IMG/M metagenome (GOLD analysis project Ga0157368, IMG submission 113146) | Fungus gardens microbial communities from leaf cutter ant in Botucatu, State of São Paulo, Brazil - Atta bisphaerica ABBM3 | ecosystem: Host-associated > Fungi > Mycelium > Unclassified ... | reverse complement strand
TAAGATACCCCGGAGTAGCTTGACCAGAAGATTGAAGGATAATATAACCTGAGATGATGGTGGTGAGAAGATTGTACATATCGATGTTGAAAACAGTGATTCAAACAAAGGGCTTTAAATATTGGTTGGCCTCCAGTTAGGAGCCGCAAATCGCTTGCTGAGCGGCCGACTCGCAGAGAGTCTATCTATTGAACATGTCACTTCCTCCAGGGCGATCCGAATAGCGAGATGATTAGACTCAACAGTCGAAGTGGGCATAATGGTCCGAGCATAGTACTACGCTTTTCGAGGCGTCACATGTGCAGCTGCACTAGTCCATGTTCGTCTACCGAGATGGTGTTCGATCAGTGTCAAACATCAACCATTAATAGTCAAGTCTTACGTTAAAGCAAGCCAAGAGATGGAGGCGGTCTTGGCATTTCAAGTGAATGAATCATCATGATTCGCTACGAGTGTCGATGGCCATAGTCATCAGAGATACCTCAGTATAGGTGCACATCGGAATCGTTCCGATAGCACTATTGGCTTGAGCACCCCAAGACCAAGACGAGAGTCAAGATATTACAGTCCTGGGTGTTCCACAGGAGAGCCCTTCGACAGTGATGCCAAAATTATGAGATGTCGTATCTAGCGCCGCGGAGGGACCAGAAGGTGAATCCAGTGAAGAAAACCGAAGAAACGTTACGATCACCAATACATCCCAAATGGATTATATTCACTCAGCGGTGCTAGTTTAGACTCCGTCGCTCGTAAGATTCATAGTACTACATAACACAGTGAAATCATTCACGATTCGGAGTATCGTAGGTCTTCGAAGACCTGCATCTCTTCTGATGTTCTCGAGCTATTGTTAAGTTGTTTCTGGTGCAATGCCCGCACGAAGCAGAAAAGGCGTTTTCGAAGACCAGCGCATAGCAGATCCATGTCAATGTAGTACTTTGATATATGTTATCTATGATGACGTAACTTAACACATGTGTGACTGGAAGGATTAAGGATTGCAGCCGACCCCGCCACAACTTTTCGAGCTGCATCAAATATCCATCAAGCATTCTCTACAAGATTTTTTGGTGCGGATTGACTCATGACGCTGTGGGCGATACTTTGCGAGCTCGACCCGTTCTCCAGCAAACATCAAATCATTCCCAGCAGCTGAACAATAGAACTCAAATTGATTAGTGACCTGCATGATCATGATCAACCCATCATTTCTATCTATCAAACCACCTAGCAAAGACTATTGGTCATTTGGAGGGACGCTTCTTCAATGCTCGTAACAATGACTCGTGCATCGAAACTAAATGATTTAGTGCTGAGTACCTAATTACCGGTAGCATCTGTTGCTTGATCGACATGGGATCCCCAAGGACTCTTGCTTTTTCAGTCAAATATTTATATTTTTACTAATCATATATCAACATCAACTTTGGATGATTGATCCACATCATTTGGTGCCGGCCCGTCTTCCCGGCTCTGGGTAAAATGATATGATAAAATGGTCTTTTTTTAACAAGAAAAAACCTTCCGTTTAATTGACTTGATTGTACGTTAACCATGAAGTTTGCAAAGTATGTTTCTAGTTAATGAAGTGCGGTGATTTTCTGATACTATATGGCCCAGGTATCTTGAAGATACCCAAGTGGGTCCTTGCTCAACAAGTCGGGTTGTTGTTATTGATGTTTGTTAAGACTCCTGAGTGGAAACGAGCTTACATGTACGTCCTGATAATTGTACAACCTTTCGTGCAACTTTTTTCCTGAAGATGCCAATAGAGATTATCGAGGCCTGAAAAAGTACATCACAACGATCCGCGATTCTTCGACGTCGCACATAAACCTAGGCGGGGATGAACTTTCAAGTACTAACGAAGATCGAGACTTAGAGGCTCGTGCCGGTTCTAGCTCCTCGCTCATTCCTGCCGCCAGTGTTGCACTCGAAACGCAGGAACAAGTTGGAAGTCCACAGCTCATCCGACGAAGGGGTTCGGGTTCGGCATGGACGAGGCCGGCCCCAAGAATCCAACAAGCTATACTCAATATTAAACGACCAAGAACTTGGTCGCTCTCCAACCGCCGTAGGTTCCTAAATATGACCTAATGACGCGTCTCCTAATGCTCTATGTTAGCGAGCGGGGCGCAATCGCGATTAATCAAGCCTATGGGTACCCTCCCACTACAAGAGCTTCTGACCCACCTCACCCCTCCAGAGAAGTCATTTTTCGATTATTTTGACGCACAGCTGGAAAAAATAGAGGCTTTCTATGTGAACCGAGAGAAGGAACTGCTTATCCGGACGCAAACACTTCAAGAACAGCTGTCCGAACTACAAAACCACCGAGAGTTTGTGCATGTACGTCTTTTACACATCAATTTTTTCAATTCTATGATGCTCATTCCTCCTCTTTTCCAGCAAGTGAATGATGAAAGAATAACTTGGACTTCTGCAATCGTGACTGCTCTCAAGCTTAAATTCCGGTCTTATCCAGTCATTGAGATATCAACCAACGATTCTCACCCAAACAATAGCCACTCACGAAGAATATCCTTGGTAAGCACGACCACTACAAGATGAGCGTATTTATTGAAGCTGGACTCACATGGAAGGGCAAGAATGCGGGTTTAGCGCGCCCGTCTACGCCACCCAGCACGCACACTGGTCCCAGCAACGAAAGACAGAGGATCATAGCCAATGATCTTCGTAGTATGGGGATGCATGGCTTGTCTTCTCAACCAGACAACTACCTACACGCGAAGAACAGACTCAAAAAAGCTGTCGCAGAGCATTACCGGTAAGGTTCCTTGCACATTATTGTTTTCACCCATGAAACCGGTTACAGGGGCTTGGAATTGTTGCACAACTACCGCGTACGTGGACAATCACGATCATCTAGCGATGTAAAATTAACTACATCACATAGATCATGAATTTGACCGGTTTTCGCAAGGCTTTGAAAAAGTTTGACAAAGTTACCAAGGTACGTTAACTCGCAATCATGGATACCCGTTCTACATTATAGGATTGACACAGATTCGCATTCAAGAGCGGTACATGATTGAGAAGGTTTAATAATCGAAAGCTACTCAACGTTTGAAGGGCTCACAGTGGATTCTAGGTTGATAAGAGTGCACTAGGATCCGATAAGGCCCTCCAGGAAATGATGAAAGAAATGCAAAGGCTGTATGCACAGGTCTTCTGTATGTCTTTTTGTCACTGAACCCTTGACATAGTCTCACTGTGTAAGCAGTACACGGTGATTCGAAAAAAGCCATGGAACGTTTGCGCGGGGGTGCCATTACAAAAACCCACCACTTTAGTACCTTCCGTTCTGGAATTTTGCTTGGCGCTGCCTTACCAGCCCTTGCTTCCGGGATATATCACAGTGCGCATTCTGTCTCCTAATCTCCCAAAGAATCTTTTCCATCTCATGCTTTTTTCAGGTACTCTGAAGGAAACACATGGTTACGCACGAGATGCTTTATTATATATCTACGCCACTTTCCTCATCCCTGTTGTCTTTTCCATGCTTATTGGGCTCAACTTACACGTTTGGACGCGCTGTAATATAAATTATGCCTTCATTTTTGGTGGGTAGAGACATCACAAGATAGTGTCAGGTGCCCACTAATCTATGACTAGAATTGGATGTTCAAAGCCGGATGGACTATCGAGAATACTATGAGGTGAATCTTCATAGACAAGAGAAACCGGAACTTATGTTTACATGAATCGCAGGTCCCCATCTTCCTGTTCTCAACATTATGTTATGCTTTTTGGCTATCGTTTGCTAGAATCGGAGCTCCATACGTATCACCAACGATCTGGCCCCTTATCTGGCTCGCGATGACTGCCGCAATTTTGTTTGATCCGCTCCCATTCTTATTCCGTTCCTCGCGTTTGTGGCTTCTCAAGACTGTTGGCAAACTCCTGATATCCGGTATCCGGACCGTCGAGGTACGTTAATTGTCTCTTATGGAATGCCCTGCCTGAACAGACACATTTTTTCCCAGTTCGCCGATTTCTGGATGGGGTGAGTCTTCCATGCGCCGTGGACAATGGTTGATCATGAAACCATCCCCAGCGACCAGCTCTGCAGTATGGTATTTACTCTATCTAACACGTACATGTTTGTCTGCGTATACGTCAATGGTTTCCACGAAGACTGGGCCAATTGCAGATCTCAATCAAACGCTTGGCCTGTTGCCTTCGTACTTGCCACTCTGCCATTTTTTATTCGTCTGATTCAAAGCATAAAGCGTTATGTTGATTCTGGGCTAATCACGCATTTGATCAATGTGTGTGTCCTTGTTTCTCTCATCTGACATGTAAATTCGACTGACGTTGTGAATTAGGCTGGTAAGTATGGGTTTGGAATAGTGAACTACCTATTTTATCACCTTTGGAGACACCAAGGTGGGCGGTACTAGGAAAGGTTCCGCACTGGCTGACCCAAGCACAGAGACACAATACAACTCGTGGTTTGTGTTATATCTCATCTCCACAACCATCTATTCCGTGTATGCCACCTGTTGGGTGAGAAGTCTGCGCTCGTCAGGATTGACTCGTCTGATTTGAATCAGGACCTTCTGATGGATTGGTCGCTTTTTCAACCTCGCGCCAAACGTTTTCTTCTTCGCGACGAGCTCGGTTATTCCAACCATATCTATGTGAGTCCCATTGATAGAAATCCAAGAGAGAGTGTGTGCGTGTGAGGGCTGATATGTACTTGCAAGCTGTATTATCTAGCTATCGTCAGTTGGGCGTGGGCTCTTCGGTGGTTTGTGATTATTGACTTTACCCTCTTTCTAGATAACGAACTGTCTAATTCGGTTCTCTTGGGTCTTTTATATACCGAAACGAGGACCAAATACATTGATTCGTACATTCGTTGTTGCGTTTTTGGAGATGTTGCGTCGAGTTCAATGGAACTTTTGTAAGTATCAGTATCTCTTGGGGGGGAAGAAAACCAGTAGAATTTCAAGCTGAATCTTCCTGATTTAGATCGTCTGGAGAACGAACATCTCGGTAATATGGATCAATATCGTGTCACCAGGGAAGTTCCCCTCCCCTATGCATTTGACCATAATCATCAGGGTGATTATGAAGAAGTCGATTCTGAACAACTACCTGAACCAGACTCGCACTGACAATATGTCAACTTCCCACATTATCATGCTCAAATGTTATCATCCCTTCTCAACTTCTTGGATATGCATATTTATTGGAGATTTTATTTTCTACCGAGAATAATAGAGTTGAATCAAGTTGGCGATTCTAGCTCCTGCAGGATATTCGAAAGATCTTAGGTACTCGCATGATGCATCCCATAACGTTGAACAGCATGGCAAAAGTCTCGGAAACCTACACTTGGGCTCAACCTCAACACAGGAATACAGTATGTCAGAAAGATTACAAGTCGCCAAAAGTCAAGCAAGTGGCCAAACACCGCCTTCCGGGGGGAAATCTCCACGTAGATGTGCCTAAGGCAAGTTACTTCATAGACAAGGCGATTTGATCCAGTTCACGAAGGATCATAGAGTTCGGACATTTCTTCCGAATTTCCCTATCGAGTGATGAGGACATACAGATGCATTGAACATAATTAGAACCACCCACTCCAATTTGACTTTATCCCCACGATCTTTACATTCCTTGCCTGCCAACCGCCATTCTCCGCACTCCACATAGAGATCTGCCCTCTTTGGAGAATCACATCGTGCAACATATGCAATGGCTTCCTTAGCATGGCCCTTCTTGACAAGATGCCTCACAAAAGGCTCATAACCGATCGGGCTTCTTTTAGATCTCGAGAACGCATCCAGTGCTTCAAAATCCTGAATTTCTGTCAGAGAATAGAGTTTCAGATACCAAAAACTGGATAAATTCTCATCAAAAACAAAACAAAACAAAGTTTCAGGCGAGAACCTACCGTTTATCAGAAATCTTAAAGTCGACTTTAATCTTATCAGCCCGTTTGGACAAGCCATTCATGATACACTCTCTTATGGTACGATTCACACTTAGGCCGAAAAACGAGATTTTCCCGTCCGTATCTTTCTCAAGTTGCTGCTGGATTGTCAAAAGGCGGACACTTTCATCCATCATCTATGTCAGACCATTAGTTAATAAATAACCTGATAACCTAGATGTCATTTGACACACTTTGGCCTCGAAATTGCTGTCTTTATCCTCTGAAAAGAATTTATGTGCAGTCTTCACTGAAGCGAGCTTGGCAGCCTGATCCTGATGAAGTATGAGATTACAGAGAAACCTAACAAGGAAGACACTCACAGTAGCCTTGGAAGCTTCGTCGAGAGCCAGTACAGCGCTTTCTACCCTTCGATCGTCCGAATAGTAAAAGTCTCGTAGCATTTCATGGTCTTGCTCTCGAGCATAAACTTGAAGCAACTTGATAGCTGGTGCGAGTTTTTCGCCACCATCTTCAATAAGTCGGAAAAACGAGCCCAAAGGAAGCCTATTGTGGAGATGAAGCAAAACATAATAAACTGATAATGTATTAACATCTTAAGAAATAAAGAGGATGCAGACACGTACTCATGTCAGTATCTCCACTGTCAACCGCTTTACTCAGGGCTAAGCGATCCTCCTTCATTGTCAACAGCAGAGGTACTTGATCCGAAGCCTTGACCTCGTGGTCCAAAAGCTATGAAACCGTATCAGAAGGGGCTCGACAGTTGAATGATAATTCAGCCTACTTTTGTCGCGAGGCGCGAACGACCAATTTCCCATGCACGCTTCGCAATATCTGCGTAACTGACGTCCGTACCTCCCAGTCGCTGAAACTTCTCAACGATCATCGCACATACTTCATCATCTCCACTCAGTTCAGCATCTTCACCTGTTGCTGAAGGTCTTGTGCGGGAAACTTTGGCGCATGCCCAATGTTTGAGGACGGCGTCAGGCTTCAAGTTGAGGTATGAGGATATACGTAATGCCAGGAGGTGTAGATGGCGTGAAGTCAATCGAGTTATCAAGTGTGAAGGGGAAGCATAGTTGTATCTGGTACTGGGTCAGGATGATTCGGACCAGAGGTGAATAACAGCGTACTGCAAATAAGTAAGCGGTATGCCAATTGCATGGAACCTCATGGTATTCAAAACTTTCAAAGTTTGACCCATATTCACGAAATCGGTAGGGTTGTGAAAATCTAAGTAACCTTGCCCAAATTTTGCTGCCTGCGCCGGCCAGTGAGCTTATATGTATCAGCTCGAAGAAATATAGAACGAACACTGAGCAGCCGGCGTTGCCAATAAGATTCCCATTCTTGTCCAGCTGCTTCGATGCACTCATCAACTGCCTTTGCAAGTTCTGTTTTGATACTGCGAATACTCTCGTCTGCCTTGGGGGAGCGGTTGTTATAACTTTCCCAAGCATCGTATAGGATCGCCGAGGGTGCTATTGATCCAGGGCCAAAGACCGACAGAGTAGAAGCTAAATTCTCGTCAGAAGAGTCCAAATCGTTCGGGTTCTGCCCGTACCTGGTACTTTTTGGACCAGATCACAGACATCAGGACCGAAGACCCGTACACCGTCCAATTCCGTCACAGCAAATAGAGATCCGGGGTATAAATACCTGTATTATTATGAGCTAATTTCAGCCTAACCGATGTTAGCATCTCACTGTAGCGTGTCTCCGAAAGGTCCAACCAAGACTGCTAGACCATCCCAAGTGACAAGAATAGCATCGTTTCCGCACCATTCGACCTGGTGAACCGAGCGCCCAGCACCGACAACACTATCTGTCTCGAACTCTGCCATACTTCGCTGGAAGTCGGTTGAGACAACCCACAGAGTCCCAGAAAACGTAAGAAGAGCAAGAGACTTCCCGTTGGGCGATGGCGAGATATGGGTGAAAGGCCCTCGGGATAAGCGTTGGTCGACACACTCGAGATTGTCGACTGTGAGGATAGTGGCCTCGACTGAAAGGAGGACTTCGACGTGCCGAGAGATATTTAGATCCGGTGGGATTACTGTCCATGCACGAGGAGGTTCGGAGAGACCTGCAGGTCAAGAATCAATATTAGAAGTAGGGTCAAACACACTGGTAGCATACTAGGATTGGCCAATGATAACGGTCGCCCACCATTCCAGCTTTTGACCTCTAGTAAGGTGAGAGAAGAAGTTAGTGCAACAAGTCCATTATCGTGTATACGGGCATCAATAATGCCCAGTTCAGCGGCTTCGGCACCAAGGGAGTGCTGTTGGTATTCGCCTTGGAGGTCATATATCCTATACATTCCTTCCTCATTTAATAAGACGAGTCTTTCGTCAAGAGTCCAACCGAAGCGTATTATCTTGCCCTGATCCCACTACATGACCAAGTCAGCTATAAGTCTAAGGATAATTATGGTATGATCCACACACTAAACAATAGAAGCGCCTCGCCTGCTGAGGAGTAGATCTGCACCTGGGATTTTGTCAAGGTAGACGCTGAACGATTGACGGCTATTATCTTCGCGGTATCACGCATGAGGGCTATTGGAGCAGTCTAAGGTCAAAACAATTTAGTGAAAAAAACACACACCTATTGGGCCCCCATATCGGCAACCCGCTACTATGTAGTCACTGAAATCTGGTAACTTTCCAGAGATTGTGTAGAGGTGTTGGCGACGGTAGAAAACACTCCCATCCTGCATTGCCTGCCATGACGCAGTTGGATGCTCCTCCATGAAACCAACCTTGGAGGCAGTGTTCAAGTTCAGTAAGAGCGGTGGTTAATAATTGCCTATTATAGTGTAATTTGACTATTGGCGCAAGATGAAAGAGAATAAATAATTTGAGAACGAGTGTTGCAGATTGTGACCAATTTATACAAATTGGCTGTAAATTAAGGATTGGTGTAGGAAACAAAAACAAAAGCATCAGCCGCCGTCACTAAAGATTGTGAACTAACTAGAACCTTCAGTGACATTTTCATCGAGTGTCTGGACCAGCTCGAGTCAATGTTTGGTTGATGACTCGCAACGGTACAGCTCACCTTGACTCAGGACGACTATGATGATCGTCGTGTAGAACGTTGCGCAACGTTCTCTGCTCTCCGCTTACCACACGTTCGTAATTCTCAGAACATGATCCTTCGAATATCTGTTTGAATCGACTTCTTTCGGCCCTGACTTGTTCAATAGTCCCTCACTAAAACACCGAAATATTATAGTCGCCCACCACATGTTTGGCGAATACGAGTCTGAAAGTCCTCGCGTTCCATCTCCATGGGATCCCCTCATATTGAGTCCACGCTCACCCTCCAAGCGATCCAACGGTAATATTTCCACTGACACACACTCGACCTCCATCTCTCCTCAATGTCTTTCACCATCGCCATTACTCCTTCCCCGTCTTGTTCCTGAGAATGACTCAGGCAATGTCGAATATAAACTTCAACTTCTCAATCCTTCTCCCGCTCGCTTTGCACGCCTGGTGACTCAACTCAAGTGGCGATTACTCGAAGGTGGTGGTCAAGCGTATTACGAGCTTGGAGTGGCTGATTCCGGTGAACTAGTCGGCCTGCCCAAGGTTGACCTTGAATCCAGCTTGGATACACTGGAAATGATGGCAGGCGAAATCGGCGCTAGCGTCATTGTTGTCAAGGAAATTGAGGTACCAGCAGAACTAGTCTTTCGATACGAGGAGGATGCTTGTAACACTGGTCAAATCACTTCTTGGGGGGATGCAGGAGCGAAGAGATCCAATAAAAGCGAGCAGAGGCTGGCGAGTTTGTCTCTTGATGATTGTGACTCCATGTCCGCTTCTGCGTACACGAATACTGAGACTGAAGATTCGGGAGCAACGGACGGCGATTACGAAGACACCCAAACGACGGCCGTCCATCTGGAGACAGCCTGCAAAGACTCCATGGTCTATCTAACAGAGGCTATGGCAGTTTTTGCCATGGATTCAGAGGATTTGGGGTCTGATGCATTAGAGCTTGATGAAGACCGGTTGAGCTTACCACCCCAGTATGCTGTCGACCTCGAGATTTCCTCGGTATACAAACCTCGTCCTATGCGGAAAAGGTTTCATCACAATCACTCCAATCATCAACATCAACATCTCAGCGGTCAAGGGAGTACAATCGCAAAGTGGCAGAAGAAAATCAGAAGGCCACGAGTGCACCATTCCGAGAGGATAGAGGGACTTTCAAATGATAGTTCTTCTGCACCAGTAAACAAGTCCCTGACAAGGAGACAGGCAAGCGACAGAAGGCGCGAGGAGAGAAAACAAGCTCTACTCGGGATGGCTGCACATGAGGCATGTAGCGAGAAACTACTCTCTAAGAACAGGTTAAATCATATCATTTCTTGCGAAGACGTCCGGGACATCCGAGCGGAAGCTGAGACCCTCGGTGGAGCAATCGAAGAACTTCAAGATGGTGTTGGATTGACTTTGGGAGTTCCAGAGTCCATTGCCACATCTTTGATCGCTGTTAATACAGACTGCACCGTTGCTGCCCCTCCATTTACCGTAGATACCACCACTACGACAGCCAGAGTCCTTGACCCCGGCCACGACGATGATTGTAGCTTTGAAGGGTATGATGAGGATAGAGGTACGTTGGTCGCCCCGGTTGAAGCGAATTCCAAAGCACATAGTAAGGATCTTCATACAAATACAAAATCAATCGTTGAGGTTCTAGTAGTAAGAAAGATGTCCGTAGAAGAAGGATACCTAGATTTTGAAGGTTTTTCTTTTGTTTGACTGGTCTGTGCTCTCTCGGCTGTATGAATAGGATCATGTACCATTGCATTTATTTATTTTTTCTGTAATTTATCCGCGGGGGAGGACAAAAAAAGCTAGCATCAAAGAAATAGAATACCATTTCTTTTTAAATCAACAATTTATTACACGGAGCACGGTGGAAGTCAGTGCGGGATGCGAACCCACAACCTTAACAACAGGAGAGCAAGGCACAACCAACATGGCAGGGGAATGTACCACTCAATAGAATTTCCAGGGATTGTCACTATCACAAAGTAAAGTAAATTATATAATTATACCAAATTGCAATTTCATTTCAAATAGAGGATCATACATGGCATAAGAGTTCCGTGATTTACCGGACATTCCCATTTTGGAAAGCACTTATCGATTAAAATTGACTGCTAGACAATTTCGTCACCTCCTTTGCATCCCTCAGTGAGGCTCATAAAATGGAAAGTGTAGTTGTTACCGGCGAGTCATGGATAATCAAACCAAACACCATTTCTAACAAACAAACAGGAGCATCAGGAGTACTTGGCTCGGCAATTTACAAAGCATTTGAGACATCAGGCTATCTATTACTTGGTCTTGCAAACTCAAGAATGCGAGAAGGGCTTAGGAAACTTGATCTGACGGACCAAACTGCTGTTGAAGGTACTCTGCGGGAGGTAAAACCTAAATGTCAGTTCTTCAGAAAAAAAATACTTTCCCATTCCTGGCTATCTCAGACTCGTTCTAATAAGATGTCATTCATTGTGCTGCGGAGCGTCGCCCTGATGTAGCGGAGAAAGTGTGTTCATGATTTTCTCAAGACAGGTTTTCCTTCTCTCATGTATGTGTATATAATCACTAGGATCCTCACAGAGTCCAACAAGTAAGGAACAAACTCTTCGTCGCTAGCACCACCCAGGTTGTCTGAAATACTGCCCAGCTTAACGTGAAAGTACCTGGTCACCTTGCATCTCTTTCTCGCGACCTCGGTTTTACACTCATTTACATATCTACCGGTAAGACGTTTCGCCCTTTTTTATTTTTTATTTACCACAACCAATTTGTGCTGGCTTCTTTTTCAGATTATGTTTTTGACGGGACCTCTCCTCCATATGAACCCACCTCACAGACAAACCCACTCCAATTGTATGGTAAAACCAAACGAGACGGTGAATTAGCCGTTTCTTCAATAACTGGGGCCGAGATCACCATTCTCAGGGTCCCGGTCCTGTCAGTCCCCATTCACCATTGGCTTGTTATGAAGTAGTGATAACAGGCATCTAGATATGGTCCAGCTCCTAAAAACTCTGATTCAGCTGTGAATGTTCTCCTCGACGTCGTTGGAGATCAATCAGGGAAACAATACAAAATGGACCACTATGCAACACGGTATCCCACCAATGTTGAGGATATAGCCGGATTCCTTGTCCGGGCCATAGGTACTGTTTGTTTTAAAAGCCAAGATGGGCTATTCAATGTTGATGTATGCTCTCTCTCTCTCTCTCTCTCTCTCTCTCTCTCTCTAGGTCATAAGAAGCAGCTCCCTCCGATTTTGCATTATAGTGGAGACGAACCTTTTACAAAGTATGAGATGTGTCTTGTGTTCGCCAAGATTCTAGGTCTGTCCCATGACCACATTATCCCGGACACCCATCCACCCACTGGAGCTGATGCAACAACTCGCCCAAGGGATTGTCATCTCTCTACAAAAGAAACCGAGGACCTCGATATTCCAGGAGGGTTAGGACTTTCCCTTTTCAACGAATGGTGGTCCCAACACCTGGGGAAGCAGTAATGATCATCCCCACGGGCGTGATTATATATATAATATACCATTTCAAATTTAATTGAGGGCTTCACGATTATTGACGACACTTGTGTTCCCGCTCTTCAAATCACTATGCGAGTCTCTGGAACGAGTCAATTCTGTATTCCATCTAGGAGTGCTCTCGGCCAAGTGAAGCCTTAGAAAGTCCCCAAGTTCTCGATGCCCGAGGGACGAAGTGGACAAACTGCTTCAAGAAAAACACAAGTTAATGACCCTGCGATACAACAGTGTCATTGCATAAAAGGTGGTACACCAAAGTGAATGTGGTTCAGAGTCCATCAAACGAATGTACGATGTCCTCATCCGTACAGCGGAAGAAAGACTTCTCATTTTAATTTCCGGCTTAAAATGGACTATACAAAGGTTAAGGAGGCTATGATATAAAAAAGATCATTTAAAGGATATAACATTGGATGCCGCTCAACAACTGTACCAATACGAGAATGAGGGTGAACCAGTACTATATATTCTAGTAAGAGACATAATTATGACACAAGGGGGAGGGAGGGGGCGGCGAAGGTACATCCGGAAATTCACATGGGACGGGAAGGACCATACATGTCGATAGTCCAAATAATCATGTGATAAAAGCTGCTTATCTCGCACTCGATGTCTTGAAGAGAACAAGACCAGCGAGGGCAACCGAATATCCTGAAAATATAGTATTAGATGGCAAATAGCGAGGCTAGATGGAATGCTTACCAAATACTTGAAGCGGGGTGATAGGGTAACCGAAGATAAGGACAGACCCAGTGATAAGGAGGATATCCTTCATAGTACATGAGTTTGGCTCATTGAGATACTGGATTCATGGACAAACCTTCAAAACGCCGGCAAGGGTGAGCACTAACCCGCTGCCAACACCAACAAGGAAAACAGCTGCAACATTTAGGAGGAAAGCAACGCTAGCATTGCTTAAGAGGACAGTGGCACCGAGCTTGGGTAACTCATATAAAGGAGCTAAACCCTCAGTGAAAGGGAGAAGAATCAGGTTGATTGCCGCACAGACGGGAGCATAATAGTGCAACGACACTAAGGGGTCCATTTTTAAATTATGCAGGAGGACCTGGATCATGACAAGTCTGGATGCCTCGAACTAAAGTCGAACAATCAGTAATGCGATCGCGGGCAGGCAGTATGACATGACTCACAGCAACAGCTGCAGCCTGAGTTACAAACCCGATCAGATTGAAGCGCAGCTCTCCATGCGAGGCGAGAGCAACACCAGAAGAAATCATGAGGACAATGACGGCAAGTTTCTTATTCGGATCGTCGAGTCGGAATGCCCATTGTATCAGAAGGATTGCAACAGGTGTAAAGGCCTGCCGAGACTCGTTGTCAGTATACACCGCCATTCGTCTATAGAATTAGCAGACCTTTAGCATCTGGATATATGAAACACTAAGGTAAAGGTATGCAGTGTTGCTGAGGACGAGGCTCCCAGAAAACAACAGGCCAATTGGGAGAATCGATTTAACGAACATATCCTTCGTCATGTTCACATTCTTTAACCCATCTAGGAGATTGGTTGTCCGTTGAAGGACACGAGTACCAATAGCCGCAAAAGTGAGGTGAAACGTTACGAGGAAGACGGGATACTTGAAGTTCAGGGAGTTGTAGAGATAGTTGTTGTAAATTATAACGCAGGAACTCAGGACGATCCAGATAGGGATGATGATAGCCGCAGTTACTTTGAGCCGGGGTTTCGGTGAGGTTGCAGAGACAGGGGTGGGTAGTGGTGACTGGCTCCTACTGCTTCCTTGGAGTTCGTAAACATCAGATTCATGGATCTGTTGCTTTTCGTCGGAAATGCTCGAGTTGGGAGTTGGCATGCTGGTTCTGAGGAGCGAAGTGTGGGAAGAAAAGGCTGGGGGTGAAAATTGGGAGACAATATGTTAACGAGGAGACACGAACAAGGGAGAAAGGAGGACTAGTACTTACAGCGAAAAAAATTTGAACTGGACGGAGGAGTGGTGGTCAGTCGATGAAAGAACTGACACACAGTGGGCAGCGGCGGACAAATCAAACACAACAACCGATCCCCCGGCGTCTGTTTCTTCGGTTCTTCTTCTGACTCGTTGTGGTGGCGTTGTTTCAAATAAAGAAAGTTCATCAATCGAGCGAGGAGTATCATAAAGGTTTTATCCTCTGGTGGTTCTCTACCGTCACATTTATGGGCCAAGTGGAGCGTCAATCCTCTCGCATTCCAAACTACTATTCTAGAGCACTCGATTAGTATATCTACGCTTTATCAGCGGAACAACAGGCAGCAGCCTTGAGTCTAACGGGCGCCTAGTGATTCGAGGGAATTGCGAATGTGCACCATGTATCATGTCGACGCCACGAGTAGCGGGGTTTGTTGATAACTCTGTCGAGCGCTGTGATAGTTGTTAATTGATCTCGAGACCGCAGACTGATGTTTATTGCCTCCACTCTAGTAGACTGGTTTCATCGTGAATTGCTTGGTTTCGGCGAATGTCAATCAGGCTATTAGATCACGGATTCACGAGCTTCCTATCGATTGTCCATGGTGTACTATCACTTTTTCAACTAGACGACTGGACCATGTCTCTCTCCTTTACTTCCTGATCCTTGGTTACCACATTAGGATGAATTGATAGGTACCGCCACAGTCACCGCCCTTGCCACCACGTCCCACCAAGAGCATCACAAGGGCGTTGTGTTGATATCTCTCGTCGGTCGAATACATTGGCCATGTGGCCGTGGTATCCAGAGTACTGTCTATAAGAATCTTTCATGGACTACGTCTCTATTCCTCTGACAATATGTATATACTCACTGGATCTCGCTGAGGGTAGATGGCCACCAAATAATGGCCACATACACAACTTGGCGGGAGGCTTGAGAAACCGACGGCTCGGGAGATGTTGATTTCGGGTTAATGTGGCACTCGATAGCCCAAGTTGAATTTCTAGTGTACATTCTGGGAAATATTTCTTGACATCGAGAATGTGCTTGGCCGTTGCGTATATGTTGGGGAGCTTAGCACCGGGCCGAATTTAACCTATTTAAGTAATGATGCCGGTAAAAGTCCACAGCGACTTTCTCGCTCCCGTCATGTCCAGTCTCCAGGGTTATGTTAGTCGCCGTGTTTTTCTAGTCCTCCAGGATGGCCGTGCTATTGTTGTACGTGTCAACACGAGTCCAGAATGTTGACGGAACATTCTCAACTCCTTCTAGGGTGTCCTTACTGGCTTCGACCAAAAATCAAATATCGTTCTCTCGGACTGCAAAGAACGCGTTTTTAGCATGGATGATGGGGTGGAAGAGATACCGCTAGGGTTATATCTCGTCAAAGGAGATATGATGTACGCTCTTCTCTTCGCCTTCAGGGGATGGAGCTGAATCTACTGGTCTTCCATAACAGAATCCTGATTGGAGAGTTGGATGAGACTATGGACAACTCAACCGATTTGTCGTCTATTCGTGCAGACCCTATACTTCCAATCCGATACTGATCACATTCGTGCGACGTTCTTGCCTCCCGTATTGGTCATCTACCCTCACAGATCCTCTCTTGCCCCAGAGGAAAGCTCGTTCACCAAGAGTGGTAACAAAAAGAACGACAAAGATATCTTGATTGCGCTCGTTCATCCTCTCCTCGGGGAAGGGGATAGTTGAATACCGGTGAAACTGCACTGCAATAAATGGGGAGAGGCTGCCGAGCAAGGTGTTTGATTTCCTTCTGGTCTCACGATTTTACTCTTTCCTCCTCAGGTAACTAACTGCGTCGTAGCTATGATTCAGAATTGCCACTCGTAATAACAGTTTCATTGGTCACGCCAGCATACCCCACTTTGATTGCTCAAGTCAAATTCCTGTCTTGAGCCATAAACCTGTATACTGACTATCGTACACTCATTAACTTCTACCTCCTTTCCTGGGGTGGGGGAAGGGCGACTTACTTCTCAGATTCCCAATAACGGCTCTCCTTTTTTGCGATCTCCTATACCTCTGCTTTCGACTCGCCTGTTTCTGCTATTATAGGTTTAGTCTGCATCCCCGGAAAAAACCCGTCACGGACCTCTACATGGAGTCGTCATTACTTGAAATAGCGAATACATCGAGATTAACCATGGGTACAGAACCCTCGAAAGCGGTGTACACAAGGGCAAGTTGAGGTTGAGGTTGAGGGGGGGTCAGAAATCTTATTGGACTCAAGAGGATAATTGATCCACCCTCCTCCCATCATTACATGCCCTTGACAGTGTTTCGTTTCATCGACATAATAGTGAGGGTGTGGTTAGTTGGTGCAGATGAGAGGGGGGAAAAAGTTGTAATGACAATGGTTATTTTCTACGTCAACGTTGGAGAGTCATGTACGTCTTGGAAAAAAATGCAATTGACTCAATACAATATCCTTTCTCTCCTTTCTCTTCCTTTTGCATTTAAGTAGCCACATACTACCACAGTCTGCCACGTATAATAAACTGCTGTTTTTTTTAAAAAAAAGTAACACAATATCGATTGATCCGTGACTCCCAAAAAACGAGAATGAAAAAAACCGTTTACAAATCGCTCCAGTTATCAATTTCGCTAGACCCTTTCAAGCTACTGAAAGTGCTGCTGCTGCTTCCCGAAAGGTAGTATGAACTATGAGACGTGCTATCACTTCGCCCTAAACGATTCGTTATGAGATGAACGACCATCATCATGAAAAGAAAGAGGGAAAATGGAGATACCAGTTCAACCAGAATGGCTACTACAATCAACCTGCAGGCACCAAAAGGGAAAAAACAAACAAACAAACAAGCGTCAGAAGGGAATTATGTAGTAGTAGAGGAAGAACTAGAGCAAAAAAAAAAAAAGCGCACCAGATGACAATCCAAGTTATTCGTTCCATAGCCGAATTATTCAAGTGATCGTGTATTGCATCCAACTTGAAACTAGGAATCAGTGACACAAACTCTCAAGGAATATATATATATATACACGAGACTCACGAAATCACTGGCCACACCCAGCTTCTCATTCAAGCTCTGCACCCTCCCACCAATCTCCATATACTCCCTAACAGCATCATACAAGTCCCCCAAACTCGCCTCAGTCCAAAACAATTCAGGAACATCTAATACGTTCGATACCAAATTGATATCTCGCCTCAGTTTAAATAGCTTTCCTGTCAATTTGAGAGCCTCGTGTCGACGCAGTTGGAGCGAACCAGAAGATGCTAATTGACGAGGGATAGAGAGTGTTTGAGGGGACGAGAGAACACGTTGAGCAAGGGTTTCGTAGTGTGCGAGGAGGGTTGACTGGGCGAGTGCATGGGCGATTGAGAGTTTGAGAAGATGCGAGCGGGATTTCAGGGCTGCACAGGAAGAGAAACTTTTCAGTTTGTCGAAAAATCCAAGGACATTATAGGAGAGGGGGCCGTACTGAAGAAATCGTTGTAGATCCGTGGATATGAGATGTGTGGGTCATGCTGTGTAGTGTAAATACACAAAGAAGAAACTTGAAGCAGGCAAAAATGATCATACCGTGAAGTGGCATTCTTCAACTTCCCAATCGTCTTCATTAATCCTCCGCTTCATAATCCCGGCATTCTCTATATCTTCAAGGATATCCCTTTCTTGACCCTCGGTCAGACCAAAGAAAACCGCAACGCCATACTCAAAGAAGACAACCTCAACTATGTCATCTTCGACCGGTTTTGTTGATGTCGGTGGATCTGGTAGTGGAGGCGGAGTAACTGTAGGTATGATATCTTTCTGTCGCGTTCCCCATCGAGTAGCAGGTTCTGGTTGGAGTTCACTATCGGTCCAGGGCTCAATGTCGGAAAGAAGCCTAGAGCTTGGTCTTTCGGCCGGTGGATCGGGCGCGAAACTGGATGAACCACTCATAGAGGGAGTGGATATAGCAGCAACCGGGGTGCTGCGTGTAAGAACAGGAGATGTAGACGAGATATAGCCGTCTCTCATATCGCCAGATGACCGGCGTATGGGTTGGGTGAAATAAGACCCTTGGTAACCTTCTTCTTCTGCTTCTGAGAGTGCTGTCAGGTACGAAGCGCCTTTGGTGACAGAAGCAGGGACCGAGGAACGGATGTTTGCATTTGGACCGTATCCTGGAAGAAGGGGAAGATGATACATCTATTTGACAGATGAGATAGATATAGCTACAAGGAGAGGAAGGAGAAGGGGACATACGGCGTACAGCGCTTCGTCAAAAATTCTGGGGGCAACGTTATGTTCCCTCTTCAGAAACTGGGTCAGGAATTTCATCTGGAATGACTCTGCAACGCAATACGCCGTTAGCCTTTTGAATCCAGCCTGTTTTCTCTGCTCTTTTGTCATCCTCTCCGCCTCGCTTTTGTATTCTCGTACTCCTCCATCTGCCTCGACGCCTAGCGTCAAGTCCTCCTCATCAGTGGGGATGAGAGATCGTGTCTGAGGAGCAGAGGGTAAAACAACAAGTTTTTGAGTTGTCTTGGACGTGCGCTGAGTTTTTGGAGCAGCCGTGAGTCCCGAGACAGATGCTCGACGGTTGCTGACGCCAGACGATGGACCTGGCAGCCGCTGACTGCTTGTAGCAAGCGACGCCAGACGAGTCGGTGGTCTGCGTCGGCTGCGAGGCAAAAGTGTACTACTACTGTCTGTTCCCGGTCGACCCGACGACATCGTGGCCGTGTTTGTACCTGTTCTCAGTTCTCAGAACATCTCTCTCTCTCTCTCTTAAAACCATTATGGTACTTACAATGTGATCCTTCCAAGACGTAGAAACACCGGCTGACAACACCGCATAGATTATCCCAGTGCGATGTTTTACGTGTGGCAAGGTGATTGGAGACAAATGGAATGACTACCTCGAATTGTTGGCGCAGGATATGAATGAGGGGTCGGCTTCCTTTCTGTTTCCATTTCTCTGACTGTGGTGTGGCTCATTCGTCCTGTTTCAGTGATGCCCTCGATAGCCTCCAGCTCAAGCGATACTGTTGTCGGCGCATGGTGCTGACGCATGTCGACCTTATTGAGAAGCTTCTTCATTATAATCGTGCGCTCCTCCTGTTTCATGTTATTGAACCGTTGGTTCACTGACTTGTGTCATAGCTATGGAACGCTCCAAAAACAAAGCTGCTCTCTATGCCTGAACTGCATAATAATAATAATAATAATGATTCATTGATGGACAACGGTATAGTGTTACTTGATTTAAACAAACGGGTCGTAAATAGCTCAGCTCATTTGCAATAAAAATCAAAGTCCCCAGAATATTTGAGAATAGTGCACGTCCACTGACACCATCACACGATATGGAAATTGCTGCAAGTGTTCATTGTCACATATATTAAACATAAAAATTAGAGTGGGTGGGAAAAACATACTACAATGAAAAACTCTTCCAATCAACAACACCTGCCCTTGAAATAACCTGCTCACATACGAATCGCGGAATCAATCGATAATTATAATCCCCGGAAGTCGGAAAACAAAGTTCAGGGAAAAGATATATACACAAAACGTCGATGCAACAAGGAATGCGGAGACGTCTGACGGCCCAAGTCGTCGTCGTCGACGTTCTTAATTCTAGAATCTATCACGCTATTTTCGAGATGACCTGTTGCACATTCTTGACTAGAGCATCCGAGTCAATTGTCACTTCTTCATTCTCTCGAGGTCTTGAAGCCTTTGGCAAATTTCCGACCACATACTGTCTGTAAGAAAGAAAGAAAAAGAAAAAAGGAGGGGAGGGAAGGACACAAAAAAATGAACGTTGATCGGATATTCAAAGTTCGGGAAAACTCACCGTGAACCAGACCAGGCAATATATCGTTTTCCGAGAGACTCAGCGATAACGGCGCGATCACGGACAAACTTGTTTTCAGGATACATTTCAATCAGAGTCGAATGCGGACTGCGTTTCATAAATACGAAATCCAAAAGATGATCTCCATGAACACCCATTATCACCTGTGATGATAACAATGAGGCCCTCTATACAAGAACGAGATCAGACAAGACTCACAGTGGATCTAACAATCGCTTCCATTCTCTCAATCCATAAAGTCCTCCTCGTATCTTCGTTAATGATGTTCACTTCACATCCGAGATTCCTCTCCATCTTCTGCAACAAAAAAACCAATCTTTCATGATCCTCTCCTTTCAACTTGTGTCTTTTTTCCATATCCTGAGTGACGATATAGGTCACGATTGGTTTCTTCCAGCTCTCCTCCCGATCCAATTCCAAGAATTCCAGCATGTTCCGTCGTATGGGTTCCCACCACTCTCCCTTCTGACTTTCATGCCCTTCCTGCACAAGTTCTTCTTCTTGTGCTCCTAATTCAAAAGCTGTCAAAAATTCTGGCTCGGCCACACCTACATCATCATTCTCAAGTGACAGTGACGCCCTTTTTGCAGCCTTTCTGTCTGCAACCACAACCCTCTCAAGGGCATACGGCACCTTCATATTGGCATAATCCTCGAGATCTTGAGAATACATCACACTGAGCGATGGAAAAGCAGCTTTGAGAAGATACGGATGGAAACCAAGGTCAGCGCGCTGGCGGCGGATCATGTCAGAGTTAGAGTCAGGATCAGAGTCGATGAAGCAAGGGGTGTGCGGGAGGATGAGACGGTGTGGTGGAAGGAAAGTGAGAGAGGAGGAGTTGGCGGAGGAGAGAGATGGAAAGGAGGATAAGGGGAAGAGAGAAGTATATGTACGCCAAAGTGCGATGAGGGTCGAGTTGTCTGGTAAAGATATGCGAGTTGGGATGCTTGACATGGCACGGAATGGAAAGCTTACGAGGAGTTGTATCAGATGCAAGCCAGGAAACACCCCGGATTCTGAGGTGGAAAATCAGCATCAATTTTACAGAGAGAAATGGCAGTCAACAGTTCACACACACTCCACCAAACTTTCCAAACAAACCCTTGGCCTGTGTCCCGGTAAGTAGGGTCCACTTGGCGAATCCAGGGCCCTCCGAGGAAACGATATCAGATATGGGAGGAAAGTCCTTCATATCATCTGTGACAAGGTAAATGCTGTCGCTATAAATGAACACGTTATCCAGTACAGTATATCCTAACAACGCACCGGACATTTAGCCGCAATCTGAGAAGAACACGTAAAACGCACCAGGGACATGCTTCAAGACTTTTGTCTGTGGAGGACCATCACGCCACTGCTGCAGAGCTTCATTGACCGACAGGTCGCTCACGACGTTGTCCTCCATTTGACGGACTTGGGCTTTGGAAGCCCACGCCGCACCATGTCGATCTGTGCCGATTTTTTGAGTTTGCTGGTCACTATCTCCTGCTATGTGGCCTTGTTCCCATGTCCAGTCTCCAAAGATCTCGAACTCGAGTCTATCTCGCCACCCATTGGGTTTACGACCGTCGCGGCCGAGGGCCCGAGTCTTCCCGAGGCCTATGCGACTGAAGAGTGCGCCACTGGTGGCTACCGAGTCAACACCGAGAAGCTGCAAGGAGGTTTCTAGATTAAAAGCGAGTAGATATACAACGACACAGAAAAGAAGCAGAGTTATCTCGCGGCGATCAGGTGGACTCAACCAGCCCATTATGATCCCTGCAAGTCAAAGACCGAGAACAGGTTGGACGTGGCGCATCACTTTCTCCTGTTTACCCTTTGTTGATACACTCCACCTTTTTGCAATCAAAATGTTGACCAAAGATGGCACACATAACACTCCCCATTAAAGGATAATAGAAACTCGGTTACAGGTAGAAATACATCAAGTACAACCACAAAGCGAAGAGCAGAGAAAAGATAGATTAAACCACACCACAGCTCTATGCCTCGGCCTCCTTCTTGCCTTTACCCGACTTGCCAGGCAGTAATTCGGGCGAGATATAGGGCACAACACCACCCTGTGAGATGACAACATCGCCAAGAAGTTTGTTCAATCTAATAACAGCATCAGCAGCAGACCGGAAATGCCAGGAGGGACAAGACTGACTCTTCATCGTTTCGGATGGCAAGTTGGAGATGACGGGGCACAATACGTTGCTTCTTGTTATCACGAGCTGCATTACCCGCAAGCTCAAGAATTTCAGCAGCCAGGTATTCGAGGACGGCAGCCAAGTAGACTGAAAGATGACATCAAACATAGATCAAAAAAAACAATGCAAATTCTTCCGCACCTGGCGCACCAGCACCAACGCGCTGTGCATAGTTGCCCCTCTTGAGAAGACGGTGGACACGACCGACGGGAAACTGGAGACCAGCCTTTGCAGAGCGAGACTGTGTCTTGCCATCACTACCAGCCTTACCACCGGACGAAGATTTTCCAGATTTTCCTGCAGACCCGTTCCTGATCTCATCTACAGCTAAGAAATTCGGAATACGAACCTTTGCCAGACTGAAAAAAAGCCAAGTCAAAACAAAGGTAAAGGATATGAAACGAGAGAGAGAACATACCATTATGATATACTATAGGGGATGAGTGTGGTGATGGTTGAGGACAGAGTCGTGGGCCAGTAAGCGCGTCCATTTATGTGTTTGGCAAATAAACATCACGTGATCGACGCGGACGGCAACGCTTTTCGCGACTTGCATTAAACAACGGGAAGATGTCCTTGTTTACCTGGTCCGTGCGTAGGCTCGCCATCTCCATCCCCAGACGTCCTTTTGCCTCTTCCCCCCATCTCTCCAACTCTTCGAGGCCTGCTGCCGACCCTCTCACCACCACCGATGCCCCGAAGGATGCCCTGCCACCCCTTAGTCGGCCACTTGGGGTCAGAGAGCGGCCGACAACACTCACCAGGAGCACATTCCACCGGCTAAAGGATCTCATGAATACCGATACTCGCATGGCACAGCGGAGACACCTGTCCGTTACGATGGCGCTGCTTTTGAATGTATAATTGACCCCCTCATTACTAGGATCAAAGAGGCCAGCGTTGGCTACTTTCATGATCTCAACATGACCCGCAAGCATGGCGGTAAGACCTGGGTAGCACCCAAAGTGCTCATCCGTGAGGATGTGAGTTGCTTGAGCTCACATCAACTACCAGAAGTAACGTTGGATGCAGAAAGCTCTCTACCTGCCCAATATCACCGGCAAGAGCCTTGATACGCGTTCCACTAAGAATTCAACCGAGATGTGTTTCGGAAAGATCACCGTGCTCGCCATGCTTGGCACCAGAGTATCTGAGGCAAGATTCAGGGTCTGACCTGTTTTGGTCGTGGCGCTCATCCAAGGATCAGATCAATGCCAAAGGCTTTGTCGATCCGACACATGCGCGATATGCTTCACATCCACTTTACCAATATATTCAAGTCAACCTCCAGGAGAATGTCCTCAAGTCCTTCCTGGTCAACATCTTCCTCACCTCACTCCGCAAGGTAATATCATGGGACCTACAACCGACATATTTGGTATCAACACAAAACATGGAGTATGTCCGTGACGCTCTTGGGATGACGAACTCTCGAGTCGGTTACGTCTTCTTGGTTGACGAGAATCTCAAAATTAGATGGGGTGGGTGTGCAGATGCTACCGATGAAGAAGTACGGTCGCTTGAGAGCTGCACGGGGGTGCTGCTCAAACGACTTGAACGCGAAAAACTCAAAGGGGGACATCCGTCAACATCCTCAGAGCCACTACCTAGAGTATCTACATAATAGGTCACTAATAGTAGATAAATTGACCACGTGATAATACCGTGTTTGTGAGTGTTAGCATTGGACGTGGCGATAGGGACTTCTGCAATTAATATTACCTATAATCTTTTTCACCGCTAGCAATGTCCTCGCCTCCAGCACAGCAACTGCCTCCAGGCTGGGCTGCAGAATGGCATGTGCTCTCCTGAATCTCCATGAAAATATTTCTGACAGTCTCACAGGAATCAAGAGCATCAGCGATACCTCTTCATTGGTCAGTTCTCGTCTCGTGGCCGGTTTTAACTTCTAAGGCGCCAAAATCACTCAGAAACTGCGTCTGGCCATACCCAATGGGAACCCCCTGTACATCCACAGGATCTGCAAGCTCCTCCTATGCAGTCTACCCACCACAACCCAAAAAAACGCCAGTATGCTGCTGGCCAGACTCAGGCTTACTACGGCGTGTCGGAAGTGGCACCCGATCCTGGCTATGGTGCCGCCGGAATTCAACATCAACCCGCAGGCGGTCAGCTCTTCACTCCAGGCCTCGCAGCTGAAAATCAGTTCCAGAGCCTACAAACTCAACCTTCCTACTACGGTCAACAGCCTGACCAGCCTGGCGTCGCTTATGGAGCTGACCCTGCTGCTGCTGCTGGATATGGCGCTCAGGTTTCTCCACAACAACCGCAGTACACTCAACCAGGTGTTGATGCCCTCGCTGGTCAATTCGGGCAAATGGGTTTAGCTGCAGGAGGACAAAAGCAATTCCAGTTATACACTACGAATTTGTTGACATCACCTCCTGAACCGAGGGAATTGCATCGACCTCCGCCTGAGATTAGGCTACCACCAAATTCGTCGATATCGCCATCCCCTTTGGCGAATGCTGATCCTTCCTATCAACGATGTACTTTGAATGCGATCCCGACTACATCTTCATTGTTGAATAAGGCGAAGATTCCTTTGGCGTTAATTTTGACCCCATATAGGTCACTTAAGGATGGTGAGGAATCGGTGCCCGTTGTTACGGACACGGTTATTGCGAGGTGTAGGAGGTGTAGGACCTACATCAATCCGTATGTGCAGTTCATTGATGGAGGGAATCGGTGAGATCCTTTTTTCTTGAGTTAGCATTTTGTGAAGATATATTGCTGATGTTGAACTGTTAGATGGCGGTGTTGCATGTGTAATATGTCGAATGAGGTCCCTCAGTTGTTTGATTGGGATCAAGTGAAGAATCAGCCCGGTGATAGGTGGGCTCGTGCTGAGCTTAATCATTCCGTTGTTGAATTTGTTGCTCCTACCGAGTATATGGTTCGCCCGCCTCAGCCTGCTGTCTATGTGTTTTTAATCGATGTGAGTCATGCTGCTGTACAATCTGGTTAGTACCTTGTCGAAAGATCAGGACCAGTACTAACCTTGTACGCAGGTATGGTAGCCACAGCTACCCGTACCATCCTCGAGAGCTTGGACCGTCTCCCTGATGAAGACCAACGTACCAAAATTGCTATCATCTGCTACGACACGTCGCTCTATTTCTTCTCTATCCCCGTGAGTCATTTTTAGCATTTAACCGTTGAAGTTGAAAGTTTTGACACGTTGCTGTGATATCAGTCTGGCTCAGAATCCTCTATGCTCGTCGTCTCGGACATTGACGATATCTTTTTACCCAAACCTACCGATTTGCTTGTGAACCTCGCAGAGTCCCGTTCGTCGTTAGAAACCTTGTTGGGTAGAATCAATGATATGTTCCAAGAGAATAATATCATTGGAAGTGCAATGGGACCTGCTCTTCAGGCTGGTTTCAAGTTGATGGTGAGTTTTCAAGTTCTGAGAGAATGGTTAGTATTGATTTGGTGATTTCTTATAGTCTCCGATTGGTGGAAAAATTATTGTTCTTTCCGCTTCTCTCCCCAGTCTTGGTGCAGGTGCTTTGAAGAACAGGGAGGACCCAAAAATTCTTGGTACTGCCAAGGTCAACCGCATACACAATGAGATGCGTAAGAGGTTCTGATGGTCTGATTTGTTAGGAATCGGGTCTCCTCCAGGCCGCATCGCCATTCTACAAGACTTTCGCCATTGACTGTTCAAGGGCTCAAGTCTCTGTTGATATGTTCTTATTTAGCCAGAGTTACCAGGATGTCGCCAGCCTTGGTATATCATCTCTTCTCTGACCGATGAAGTGTGTTCATGAAGTGTCGCTTAGCTTGCTTGCCGCACTATACCTCTGGTCAAACATACTACTATCCTGCATTCAACGCTGCTAGGCCAGAAGATGCACTCAAGTTTGCTCGTGAGTTTGGCGATGTTCTGGCTATGCCTATTATGTTGGAAGCAGTCATGCGTGTTCGTGCGTCACGCGGTGAGGAGTGGTCTTATACGCTTTGAAAACACTTTATCTTACTTCGATCCGTAAAGGTCTACGCATGTCATCTTTCCACGGCAATTTCTTCGTCCGTTCTACAGACCTCCTCGCCATGCCGGCTGTTCCCCAAGACCAATCCTACGCCATTGAAATTCAAATCGAAGAATCCATTACTACACCTTTCGTTGTGTTCCAAACAGCCGTTCTACACACTACGTGCTACGGTGAACGGCGTATTCGTGTTGTTACGCTCGCTTTACCCACTACTACCAACTTATCAGAAGTGTTTGCATCTGCTGATCAGATTGCAATCACGACACTTTTAGCGAACAAGGCTGTTGAGAGAAGTTTAACTCACAAGTTGGAGGATGCGAGAGATTTTGTACATCAGAGACTTGTGGATATACTTGTTGCATATAGGACGAGTATGACGGCTGGAGGTGCGGGAGCAAGTGCGCAGTTGGCCATTTCAGAGAATATGAAAATGTTGCCGGTTTTGGTGCTTGGGTTGCTGAAGAGTGTAAGTGGCATTGTTATTCCTGGTGTTGAGTAGCTGTGGTTGCTGACTGCCTCTTTTGTTTGATGTGATAGGTCGGTATACGTCAGAGTGCACAGATTCCACCGGATATTCGGGCGTATGCACAGGCGTTGCTGACATCGTTGCCTTCGCAATCACTAATTCCGTATATTTATCCCACGTTTTATTCTTTGCACAACATGCCCGCTGAGGTCAGGCGTTTCCCCTTCGATTTTCCTGACTTGTCGAAACTAACGTGGACGTTTATGTAGGCTGGTACGGTTGGTGAACATGGAATCACCCTTCCTCCTGCACTTCCCTTGACTTCCGAACGATTCGAGCGTCATGGCCTTTTCTTGATTGAGGATGGACAAACGATCTTCCTCTGGGTCGGACGTGACGCTGTTCCTCAGCTTATCATGGATGTTTTTGGTCTTCCAAGTTACGATACTTTATCTGGTGGCAAGGTCGGTTGATTCAGTCCAAAACCTCCAATGACCGACTGAAAACTCATGTCTCTAATCTAATAGACTACTTTGCCGATACTTGAGAACGATTTTTCTCGACGTGTTAATGCCATTATACAAAAGATTCGTGAAATGCGATGTGGGGTGTATTATCCTCATTTGTATGTTGTGAAAGAGGATGGAGAGCCGCCGTTAAGACTGTGGGCGCTTAGTGCGCTAATTCAGGATCGGGTGGATGTGTTGCCGAGTTATCAGCAGTTTGTTTCATCGTTGAAGGAGAAGGTTAATACGACATAGATTGCTTGGTGGTGGGATAGTGAAAAAAAATGATATGATTGTGTTATAGTGGAGGGGCAATGATGATGATGGATTTTTCTGGATTCTTTACAAAGGACGGGACCAAATGCTTATTTTATTTTTGGAGGGGGAAGGGGGGTTGTTTGGTTCTACTCTCGAGGCTTTTTGGGGAGCTGCCTGACCTTGATTATTTAGATAATCTTCCTGGGGATAGAGGCTCTAAATGAATCATTGTCAACTTCTGGGACTAGAGAACGTGTCTGGCCAATTGCAGAATAATTTTATCTCTGTCCTCTCATTCCAGCCAGACACTTGAAGTAGTTGTTATTCACGAGACTCATCTAGGGTTCTACTTTTATACACGTTATTGATTCTTCTCTATACACCATTGTCAATAAATTCCCTTTGCTCCTTGATTTTTATTATCGTGGTTCGGTTTCAACCACTCGTAAAAAACATGTGAGATGCCATAAATCTGGATTTGAATGCGGATACCGCGTGGGTGTGTGTTGTGTGTGTGTTGGTTCTGGTTCTGTTGGTTGCTTCTAAGCTCCACAGTCCATCCATCTTCAAGAGCTTATTTGTATTGTGTAATGACTTGTGATTGTGGATGTGCTATTGAGGGCACACACTACTCCTATCCATCCATTCAGTGTGGATGATGCCGTCAACTCCCAGACAGGGAGAGAGGGAGGGAGAGAGAGAAGGAGAGGAAAGAGAGGCAAAAAAATGCATCCATCCTAGAACGTGCGGTTTGGGTTTAATCAACAAAAACGACTATGGAATCTTCATGACCTAGGTTCATATTCACGCACTGCTTGCTAATAGACTGAGTTCTTTGACGCTGCTGATAGTGTATATGGCTTGAGCCTCCTGAGGGTGTTAATCGATTAAGTTGGGAAGACCGTTGAATCAGTGTGGTTTTTATTTTTGTACCATGGGTTGGTTCCCCGTGAGAATAGCCTTACAAATCGATGACAAACGAACGTTGAACGCATGCGGAGTTGGCCACATGTTGATATGATTTTTTGATATCAAGGGATCCCCATTAGTTCCCCATTGGTTCTTTTTTGATTCAGTGTTGAAATTTATGGTCCAAGTCATTTCCGTCCTCCGAGCATATTCGTATCTTCGGGAAGCATTATTGATAAAGGACTACTTCATATTCATATGAGACCACTGGGTCTTTGTATCAGGCACGGCTGGTTTATTTTAGATGTGACTAAATTTGTACTCCAAAGCCTGGCTGCCATATTGGATACTGTTAAACCGGAGTCCGAGGAAGTTTCGGAGAAAATCAGAAGCGCCGGCAAGAAGGCATGCTTGATTCATTTCGGTATGTCATTATTATATGAAGGTAATCATGCCTGATAACAGCGAAGTAGATTTTGAGTTTTTGAATTAGGATTAATGCCGTGCAACAACGTCGTGTCTGTGTCATTGTGAAGACGAAACAAATGCCACCCTCAGTTGACCTGCGATATGCGACTGAAAATAGAAACTGAAGTTGATAGTGGTTACGCATCGGCAATCGAAGTGAAACCAGTAGCTGTAGGGATCAGCGTAGGATTCTCGATGGTCATTTAATCATTGATCGCTTCGGCAACGAAGAGCCGCCCTGTGGCTGCTATTTTGCAAACATATGCGATGTGGCGGGTCAGAAATCTGAGGGACAGTACCCAATTGTGAGGTAATGGTGAGGCACTCCAGAAAAGGAAACCGAGGGACATCGGACGAAATGATACACTTGACGAAAATTGTATTGGTCAGTTAGCCATCAATTTCAATATCACTCAAGGACTGGGAACGTGAACCAGGTACACTATGGGAGCCTCTCCCTATTTTCTGCCGGCCCGAACGGACTCGTGTAATTTCTGGTGACATGAGGGTATAAATGAAAGAAATATCACAGCTGCTTTCGCCCTCCCCCCTTTGCCCTTCTCACACTGGCCCTGGACTTGACCAAGTCTATGGATCACTCCCGCCCAACTTCCGCATCCTCAGACACTCATGTACACCATGCTGAGTGTAACACTACAGTACCTCGGCATGACCCTATACGATCACCGTCTAGACAAATCGAGCCCAGCCTCTTGGAAGAAAAAACTAGAGAGGCGGTCGACGATTCCGAGGAAGCATGGGCAGTTGATCCAGTCAACGCCAGGAACTGGTCCTTTTCCAGAAAATGGACAGCGGTAGGAGTAGTAAGTTGGACCATCTTAGAGATGGTTGCATGTCTGACCCCTGAGCTCTGTTGGGAATGTCAGGTTTCTTTCTATACTTTCTGTCCACCGTTGGCCAGTTCCATGATGGCTCCTGGTTTGCCGGAGGTTGCCGCCCAGTACAACATCACCAATCCGACATTGATCGCATTGACACTTTCGATCTACTTGTTGACATTTGCTTTCGGGGTAAATCGTCTTTTTCAACGAGTGAAGACTTATTATGATAAATCTGGTCTAGCCTCTCATATTTGCTCCCCTATCTGAGATGTATGGACGGACATGGGTAGGTGCTCATCTATAATCGACATGTCTTTACTTATTGTACCTGTACCCGGGAAAAGGTATTTCACATTGCGAACATATTCACTCTGGCATTCAGTCTGGGATGTGCATTTTCTCCGAATGTCGGATCGCTCATTGTCTTGCGCTTCCTCTGTACGCAACTTGCATCATTACAACATCGTGACTGGGATTTCTTACTTTATTTTGCAGCTGGGTTATCTGGAAGTGCACCAATTGCCATCGGAGGTGGTGCAATTAGTGATTTGTTCGCTGAACGTGATCGTGCCTCCGCAATGGCGCTGTTTACCTTAGGACCTTTGGTTGGTAGGTAGTTCGGGCGGTATCTTTGAATGTTTTGGTTTGTTGACCCCGATATAAAGGTCCTGTCGTCGGACCAATCGCCGGTGGTTTTATTGCACAGAATCTAGGGGTTAAATGGGTTTTTGTCATCTTTTCGTGTATGTTGCTCGTCATGTCTTCCTCTCACTCGAATAATGTTTGGAGACGTCTAGGTATATGCGGTTTTGCTTCATTAATTGGTCTCCCACTGCTGAAAGAAACATATGCACCTGTTCTCCGCATGCGGCTAGCTGCTCGCCTAGCAGACCCTGAAAAGCCTACTCCACGACTTCAACAACCTCACGAAAGCCTTCTTGGTTATCTCTGGATCAACCTCAAGAGACCAGTCATTCTCCTTTTCAGGAGTTCGATTTGCTTCATGCTCAGCTTGTACATGGCATTGTAAGCTTCTGAATTATATATCAAGAACGAGCCTGACAAAATCCGAAGTCAGTATGGTATTTACTATCTCATGTTCATGACCTTTACCGACTTCTTCTCCAAAACTTACGGATTCAATGCTGGAATTGGGGGTTTGGCTTACATTGGCCTTGGAGTTGGTTTCTTTATGTCCACGGCCTTTTGCGCTAGATTTGCGGATCAAAATTACAATCACGTACGTAGATCTCTACCTCCTGGCAGTTTGACATCGATATATTATCAATGCACTCTAAATAGCTTGCGGAAAAGAATGGCGGAATTGGCAAGCCAGAAATGCGGGTACCTGCACTCTTCATTGGGTCACTCTTTATACCCGTCGGTTTGTTGTAAGCTGTCTTCTATGGTTCAGGACACGAGAGATTCACGCTTGCATCCAGTTGGTATGGTTGGTCTGCACAAGCGCAACTCCACTGGATCATGCCGATTATCGGAACAGGTATCTTCGGTTTCGGTGAGTTTCATTTCTGCTCCATCTTAGATAGAAATATAATTTATCTGCATCTTAGGGATGATGGCGACTTTGTAAGCATATCCGCCGATGACTGCAAGTTTGATATACTGACCAACATTTTTCTTTTTTTTACGCTGCCGTAGCTTGCCTATCCAACTCTACTTGGTTGACACATTTTTGTATGCCGCGAGTGCCCTTGCAGCCGCCTCTGTATGTCTCAATCCTCGAGATTGAGGCCCTGGTTGGCTGACAACTTTCGATTCATGATCAGCTATTTAGGTCCTTGCTTGGATTTGCTTTCCCGCTATTCGGTGCTCAAATGTATAACGCATTGGGGCAAGGTGGCGGTAATTCCGTGCGTCTTTCTCATTCATTCGGTGGCGTTGAAAGTTTGAATAAATCTCTTAATAGCTGTTGGCTGGATTTGCGATTGTGATTGGTTGTCCGTTCCCAGTCTGGCTATACTACAGGGGTGAACAAATGCGTGCAGGCAATCCGCTTACGTCGGGCTCCGTAAAAAAGCCTAGTGTCGTTCATCCAAGTGACAAGGAGCCAGTATAGCTGATCTCTCCATCTATCCGATCCCTGCTGTGCTTTTTTTTCAACTATGCTGGTATAAACGTGAATGCTGTAGCATCCAACCTACGACAAATGCTCACGACAGTCCATGACCAAATTTTTCATGACAACCCCATGACACATGTCTACGAGAGGAGAGATGATTCCAGCTTATCTTTGTATTTGGAGAAATCCAAAAATCTGTTTTTTTTTTGCTTTCGTGGTCAGCCAATATATTTTGATCAGGAAGGTATTCTATCTGGGGGAATTAATTGTTGTATCCATTTTTTTAGATGTGTTAGCATTTAGGATTCTTTTTTCCTGTCAATATTTGTCAAAGCAGTTCAAAGATGTTATTATAATTCTAAAAAGAACTACAAGTTAAACAATTCTAGTCACTGAGCCATGTAATGTGTGAATGTTCACAGCTAAGCCATATGATTTGTCAGTTCTAGACATTTCCATTTCACTATACTATACTACTGTAGCTCAGCTACTCTATCATTTCTAACATAAAACTTGATGAAACAAGCTATTGACTTATTTCTGATCATTAACAAGTTATTACCAAAGATCTAGCCAAGTAGAGTTGAGTAAGACTTATACAGAGTCATGCATAGATATAACTACATAACAAAGTATTGTATGTTAGAAATCCTAAGTGTGGACTTGGGGTAAAACTGTTTTATATTTTTCTCTTTTATTTTCCAGTTTCTTAATTTTTTTATAGTTTAGTTTTCTCTTTTCCTTTTTCAGACTTAGCTAAGGAATATGATGCAATATAGTAGTAGAAGGTCTGGAAGTAGATATAATAGAAAAAATAAAAATAGCTAGAGAAAAAGACAAGAAAGTAGTTAGAGTAGTAGAAGAGATGAAGAAAGTGGGGATTAAGGTACTAAGAGGTGACAAGTAGTAGATAGAAGGAGAGATAGTGCTGAAAAAAGGAAAGGTGTATGTATTAAAGAGTGAGGAATTGAGGATAGATAATCCAGTTATATTATAATATACTAGTGGCTAGACTGTCACATATTATCTGAGCACATTCAATATATCTGACTCCATCATAGATAATAATTACCTAATCTCTACTTCACCTAAAACATCTGTGAAAGTAGATATCTCTTTTCTGATCTACATACTACTTCTAGTGTTATAGTACACTTGGACACTAATATTTTTCTTTGCTTTTATCTATTTTTCTTGATTTAATATTTCTTTTCTTTTGACTTTTCTTTTCTTTTTCTTTTACTATTTGACAATGAAGATGACATGTCAAGATCGTCAATGGTGGACTTGACTTTTCTTTTCATTTTTATTTTTACTTTTCTTTTTCTTTTTCTTTTTCTTTCTTTTATTTTTCTATTTTTAGAACAACTCGGGTTAGGGTCTATCAGTCACGCTGTCACATCAGTCACAAGTTGAT
>Ga0157368_1000148_pt1 | contig 33832 bp, 25 predicted proteins | sample AttbisABBM3_FD_113146 | JGI IMG/M metagenome (GOLD analysis project Ga0157368, IMG submission 113146) | Fungus gardens microbial communities from leaf cutter ant in Botucatu, State of São Paulo, Brazil - Atta bisphaerica ABBM3 | ecosystem: Host-associated > Fungi > Mycelium > Unclassified ... | reverse complement strand
ATTAGTAGCATGGATCATCTGTAATTTATATAAATAAGATAGCAATTTAGCAAAGACTCCTTGCTGAGTTTTCTTGTGATCTCCACAATGATATCTGCCTTTGAGATTTATTGCTTGTGTCTCTATTAGTTTTGTGACTAGTCGTTGTCACAACACCAATTTGAGGACCTTATGTGCAAGCAAAAGTGTGAGCACTGAAATTCTACAAAAGATGCTTGAAAAAGAAGTTTCCTGACCTATCCACTGAGACCTTAATCTTTAGAATCATAGAACTGCCTACTAAAAATCTCTCTTCTATGGAGGTAGATCTACTTGCAGCAACCACTCCTAAAAGGTGGGTGGATGATGATAATGTGGTTTCTCTAGAAAGTAATGATAGGTATAAATCAGATAGTTGAACTCTTAGTAACCAACTGTATATGCTCTTCTCTTTCCAACTTGATAATTCACTAAATTTCTTAACTTAGTTCATTCAACTCTGCATTAATATAACTATTGTAACAGAGAACTTTATAGGGTCAAGTGAAGTTAACTATGCATATATAGCTTCTAATCAAAATAAATTTGTTCTGCTTGACTTGCCTATTACTGTAAATCTCTCTAAATGTGAAAAAATACTGTGTTTCTCATGTAAGAATAAAAAAGTGCCTTATGATAGCTTTTATGAAGATGAATGATTCTTAGACTCTAGTATCTCTATTATAAAATGAACTACTCACTTGTTTATGATATCTGAACCTTAGATGTACTCTCAGAGGTTTAGGACTAATTCAGAAGTTCAATAATGATGACAGTGATGATAAAGATCAATACAGATATTAATGATAATAAGAGATTGATGATGAAAATTGATGATAAATGATGTTATTAAGTCTAAGGTCTAATCCTCAGATATAGAAGTATATACAAAAGAGTGATGGTCTGTGTACAAGCTATTTTTATTACATGATCAAAACTCATACCTGATAGAGGCTGTCATCTGTTATAGCAGATGTCAGGCTAATTTTAGAAGGTAACTAATTATATTACTATATTAATATGCTTGTATCTCTATCAATACTTATTGCTTTGAGATATACTATATATCATCAGAAACAATTTAATAAGTATTTTTCAACATAAGACCAATCATATGAATCCATCCAGCCATTCATGAGATATTAGCCAACAAAATTTTTACAGTTACTGATAGCCTGATATCTTAGTTGTTTGTTATTACTTTTGTACATCCCATATATGTGCAGATAGCTCTTATTTGGGGCTTTCCAGTACAAGTTAGTTTGTGAAAATTGGTTTACTAGTTGTGGAGATACAAGCTGAATGAAGTTTGTAATTGCCTCTGTACACTTTACTCCTTTTGAGTTTGACTTTGTTGATGTAACTCTAGGTAATTATGGCTGAGTTGAGACTGCAAACTTAAAAGCACCACATTTATAGTTGCTTCTGACACTGTTCTAATTGAACATTAAAACTTTGATCCTGTAAAAGAAACTACTAAAGTTGCTGTGTCAAAACTATGGCCAGTATATTATGCTCTTGGTATATAGATGTGTCTTCTCTCTACTGGGCAAATTCTCCAGTCTAGATTGAGGGTAAAAGGTGACAAAAGTGGTTCTACTTTTTGTGATAAGTCTAGTAATGCTGTTCTATTAGTTACTTCCAATCTTTGGAGCAATATTCAGATTGTAAGGACTTACATTCTCAAGCATGATATTCCCAATTCTATGAGTCTTGCAGCAAGATATCTAGACATTGAGACTTTATATCATTGTTTTAGACATACCTTTGATGAGGTTATGTGTCATGTCCTTGACAATGTTAAAGATGTGAAGAAGATCTGTTTTCTAACACAGAAACATATTTGCTGTAGTTGTACTCTTGAAAAGATATACTAATGCAGTTTCTCTGAGAGCTCTATTTGCTCTAGTAAGCCTCTATAATTGATTCACTCAAATCTCCTTGAGCTCTCCACCTTATCTTATTCAAAGTACAAGTAGGTAATTATATTCTTTGGTAATTATTCCTCTTATTACAATATTGCTTTTCTGCACAAAATTTTTGAAGCTGTAAAAGCAGTTAAGTTTATTTCCTGAATATGGATAAATACTACTTCTCATCCTGTGAAGAGGTTGTACACTGATAATGGGAGAGAATATGTAACATCAGAATTACAATTCTTTTTAAGAGAGCAAAAGGTTATTCATGAGACTAGTACTCTATATATACACCAACAAAATGGTCATGCTAAACAATTGAACCACACCTTGCTTGAAAAGGTACAGTCAATATAACTTAAAGTATACCTATCAAATTTCTGGTAGGAATTTGCTATAGTAGCTACAGCTTATATATATAATCACATATCTGTTAGACATCTCAAGTGGAAAACATCTCAGGAGATCTTCTTAGGTAACAAACCCAAAACATCACACTTTCATGTCTTTGACTGTAGAGCCTATATGTTTCTCCCTAGTGAAGTTGATACTAACAAACTTACACTATATTCTGAATTGATAATATTCATTGGGTATGAGGACAATAGGTATCATTTTATGTGTCATAGACAAGAAAACATTATTTTCCACTCCACACATGCCATTTTTGATGAGAGACTTTTTCCTAAATGTACTGACTGTCAGACTTATGAAGTTTGGACTCAAGTTTCTTTTGATTTTTCTTTTGATTTTATTTTTCTTTTATTTTTCTTTTTTTTCTTTTCTTTTATCTTTAATCCTGGGAACTGGGGTTAGGGTTTTGGCATGACATCACTGTTACACCATCACAAGTTACATGACATGGTCACAGGTCACAAGGTAGCAATAAGAAGAAGAAGATTTTGGTTTTGGAAGGATAATGTCATTCAGCATGTATAACACATACTAATCTTAAGGTAAACACATGGTCATTTAGGGTAGGTTAAAGGAGTAGTAGCATGGATCATGGGGATTTAGCATATAAGATAGACAGTTCAGTACAGAGTTCTCTATTGAGTTCTCTTGTGTTAACCCTAATACAAGGTTCTATTCATTGATCAGCTTTAAGGTCTTTGAAGTTATAACACTAACTCCCATACAAAAGAGCACAAATTATATAATAAGTTATTGGATGAAATAAGTTCAGAGATAGAGTTGTCAGCATCTGACTCTTTTGGAAAAGATGAACCTACTTCAGTACATACTCCATACACATTCATTCCTCCCATTCAAAAAAATCCTTCTACTTATTTCCCTTTATCTTCTCTTTTCTATAAGTCTCCATCTCCACCACCTATCTTAGGGTCTAAAAAGCCTACGATAAAGATTGAAGAAGAAGAAGATGTTGACTCTAATGTTGAGATACAATCACTCAGCCCTCAATAATCTTTGCAACCTGTTTTACAGATACTATAAGAAGGTTTTAAATTGAGAAGATCTAAACATCAAACTCAGATATCCTTCAGAGAAGGAAATATTTATGGAGAACAAGAACATCCTACCAATATCCTATGAAACTCTTTATGGCAGCTAAGGAGGAGGTTTTCTAACCCTAACATGGCTCATGATAGGCATAAAAATACTTATCAGGAATCATGAAGGATTTATCAGAATATACAATATTTCTCTGAGAATCTACTACCCAGAACAGTAAGAATAAATAGAGTTGATTACCTATACAACTCATCTAACAATATCATTGAGATAAATGGGATCCCATATAATATCCAGTAGGAAAGTGTATGTCTAATTATTGTTGATAACAATAAGAGTAGAATAAACACTCTATCTTCTGTAGGTAAATCAGCTAAGCTAGCCATTACTAGCTACTTGGTATGTCTTGCAAGAGAAAGGGGAGTAGAGCAAATTTGCTTTCTCTTAGCACAATATGCAGCAAAGTCTTGCACAATTCCCAAAAGTATTGGAGATGTTATTAGATTGCTAGCTAATATTCAAAAGAAGTAGCTTGAGTCTTGTCTTAAGGAGCTGAAATTGCTTAAAGACAAAAATGTCTATAAAGTTGTAAACCTCCCTAAGAGAAGAAAAGCAATTAAAAATCACTAGGTATTCAACATTAAGTCTGATAGTCATCATAAATCTCAACTTGTTACAAAATAATTTTCTCAGATCAAAGAAATTGACTTTGATGAGTTATTCTCTCCAGTTGTCTACTATGAGACAGTATACATATTTCTAACTGTTGTTGTTCTTGAAGATTGGGATATCTATGATGTTAATGTAAAAACTACCTATCTGTATAGTAATCTGAATGAGGAAATCTACATAGAGTAGTCTGAAGGTCTTAGGCTATCTAGCAAAGAAAAAAAACTCTGGAAACTTCACAAAGCATTGTATGGTCTTAAGCAAGCTGGCTTATCTTGGTGGTAGACTATGACTAAGTCAATATCAGCTCTAGAATTTAAACAATGCAAATCTAATACTAGTGTGTATTACTTCATTGATAAAGAGACTAGAGAGCTTGTTATAGTGATTGTCTATGTCAATGATGTTTGCTTTATAGGTTCAAAAGATTTCCTACTCCTCTTAGAGTTGAAGTGAAATTTATGACAAAATGGGAATACTATGACCTTGGAGAAAACAAAGAGTTTCTTGGAATATATATAAGTTATAACTGCAAGAATTGAAAAATCTTTGTAGACCAGTCTGAGTACTTAAAACCCAATGATAAACAGTGTGACTCCAATTTCCATCAAAAGTACCAGCAAATAGTTAGATCTCTGATATATCTAATAATTAGCTTACATCCTGACATAGGATTTTCTGTAGTTAGACTTGCTCAACAGATGGCAAATCCCTTGAATAAGCATTATCAAGCAGGGTTGCATCTTTGTAGATATTTACTTAATACTTGCAAGTATCAGATAGTCTATAATAAACTTAGCAATGAATCTGTTGTAGTATACTCTGACTCAGATTGGACACAAGATCCAGAATCACATAAATCTATGACTAGTTACTTTATTCTAATAGCTTATGGAGTAACATCCTGAATAAGCTGCTAGTAAAAGACAGTAGTGTTATAATTGCTTTCTTATGTCTATAGCATAATCTTAGCACGTTCTGTAGGATTAAGGGTTTGTTCTTTATGATGCAACAATTTGCTACACTGTAGCTTGTATCAGTTAGTGCCTTATGTAGTAGACACTATTTCCTTATCTTCTCCTCATGTCTTGTAACATTATTGACACATGTTTATTGTACATTTTCCTCAAGGATAATAGGTATATATAGTGTAGATACAATCCTATATCTTTACACTTTACCAATTGATTTTTTCCTACCTCTCAATTCAAGTCTTTGCCTAATATTGTGGCAACCACTAGTCACAAAGACCAATAGTAACACAAGCAATAAATTTCTTAGTAGGATATCTATGTGGAGATTACAAGAGAACTTAACAAAGAGTCTCTACTGTATTTCTATACTATTTATACAAAAGTCTCATGGTCCATGCTAGCAATAAATAACCCTACCCTAATGTCCATATATTGTGCATGCTTCCACCATACCTTACCCTCATGTCTTTCATAAGGACACCATACTGTATACATGTACCTTGATATCATTCTTTTAGTCTCTTCTTCCAAAGTCTAGACCTATGACCTCACATCATGTGACATGTTATGTGACTGCAGTCATATGCCTTTTTATTATCAAAATAATAAGAAAAAGAAAAGAAGAATCAAAAGAAAAGAAATATTAAATCAGGAAAAATATTAGTGTCCAAGTACACCATAACATCTAAGTTGTAACCTGAGTCAAGTCCTAAGGTTATAATATTTGGTAAGACATCACTAAGCTCACCTTGTAAAAAAGAGAGTGTATAGTGGATAGGCCATTAAAACAATTGGTGGTTTAACTGTTGGAAGAAATGATATATATGTGACATAGTCTATGAATAGCAAGATGAGTCAATGTCAAGAATACAATATAGAGATATTGTCAGAGCAACTAGAATCTTTACAGATCATAAAAAAAGCTCCACAGAGAACTACAGAGTATACAAATGAAATGTCAATAGCATTAGTATCAGCTCAGGAGAACAACAGATAGGCAGAATTGCTAAAGAACATGGTCTTTGACCCAGGATGGTTTGATGGGGACAGAACAAAATTTGAGAATTAGTGAAGAGGAATGAGACTATTCCTAAAGAGCAACAGAATCATAGAAATAGACAATGAGATTACTGTGATTCTTGCTCATCTTAAAGAGGGCATAGCAGGTATTTATGTACAGAAGATACTCAATGAGCTAGATGAAGAAATAGGAATCTAGGATTGAGATGAGTTTATATAAAAAATCAAGACAATGTTTAGTGGTAAGACCAAGGCTATAGATGCTGAATAGAAGAATACAGCCAATTTTATTATAGAATTTGAGGTACTAGCTATGAAAGCAGACACAGATGAGCTATATACAATCTTCTTATTAAAGAAGAATATATGACCAGACATCATCAAGATAATACTGGAATACCCACTAATAGCAGCTCCAAAAACACTCAAAGAGTAGAAAGTGGCAATAACATCAGTTGGACAGGGATACAAGTCTACAAAAGAAAGACATGATTACAAAACAGGAATAGAAACCACATATGGAGGACAAGAATTGCCCATGGACATTGGGAAATCAAAAGAGAATTTCAAGGATAGAAAGCCCAAGTGTTTCAATTGCAACTTATATAAATATATAGCAATATTTTGCCAAAAGCTGAAGAAAGAAAAGGACAATAGAAAGTGTTATAAATGTGAACAAGTAGGGTACATTACCAAAGATTACAGGACAGGACAGAAAATGAAGAATCAAAATGTCTAGAAGAACATAGAAACAAATACAGAAGAAAAGAACAAGAAGAAGGGTTTTAGAAAAGATCCCAAGTAGACACAGTATAAAGAATTCATGTAACTAAAGTTCAGAATTGATATGTTATTCCTCATTGATGGAACAACAAAGAGAAAGAACTGAATGTGAAAGTAAAAGTCAAGACCAAGAATGAAAAATTACAAGTAGAAGCACTAGTGGACTCTAGATACACTCATATAGAAATCGACCAACAATTAGTCAAGGACAAGAGAATACAAACAAAACCAGTAGATTTTTTCTTTAAGGTATTCAATGCAGATGGTATCAAGAAAGGAGAAGTAACAAGAATAGCACCACTCAAAGTCAAAATCAATAGACACAAAAAATACATCAAAGCAGTAGTAACAGATTTAAATGGAATAGATATATTTCTAGAACATGACTGGTTGGTCAAACATAATCCAAAAGTAAACTGGAAAGAAGGAAGAATATAGTTCATAAGATGTCCAAGATCATATAGGACAAAATATCAAAACATTGAGTTCAGGACAAGATGAGTACAGGAAACAGACAACTAGGATAACAGACAACAGAAAATAGGCAAGAAACCAGACTCAATGAACCTAGAGAACTTTCCAGAGTATATTCAACACTTTATATACTTGTTCAACAAGGAGAAATTCAAAAAATTACCAGAACAATGAGAATGGGATTACAAAATCAATTTAACAGAAGAAGCACCCAAAGAACTAAGTGCAAAAGCCTATGCAATAACAATCAAGAAAGAAGAAGCATTAAACTAATAGTTGGAAGAATAGTTGAAAACAAAACTGATAGTAGAATCTAAGTCAAGATATGTTGCACCATACTTTTACATTCCAAAGAAGGATGGGTCATTATGATTGATACAAGACTACAGGGAACTGAACCAGGTTACAATAAGGGACAAGACACTATTATCCTTAATTAGGAAGGTTATCAACAGACTAAAAGAAGCATGATACTTTAACAAGTTGGAGTTGATCTGAGAATACAACAATGTATGAATCAAAGAGGGAGATGAATGGAAGGCAGCCTTTTTGACAAATAAAGGCCTATTCAAACCTTGAGTAATATATTTTGGATTATGTAACTCACCAGAAACCTTTCAACAAATAATGAATATTATATTCTAAGAATTGCTACATGGAGGTGTACTTACAAAACTATATAGATGACTTTGTAATCCTGGCAAAAATAATAAAGGAACTAGAAGAATGAACAGTCTACTTTTTGAAGATTGCAGAAAAACACAATCTATGTTTCAAGAGATCAAAATATGATTTTAACATGAAAGAAGTCCTAATTTTAGGAGTAATAGTTGGAAGAGAACAAGTGCAAATAGAAACTGATAAAGTCAAGGTAGTCAAAGAATAGAAGACTCCTACCAAGATAAAAGAAGTAGAAAGCTTCTTAGGGTCTGCAAATTTCTACAAACAGTTTATCAAGAATTTCAGTCATACAGCAAAACCTCCCAATGAACTCAAAGAAAAAAGGGATTGGAAATAAGAAGAAGAACACCAGAGAGCATTCAACAAACTAAAGGACAAGATAACAAGTCAACTAGTACTCACCCTTCCAAAGAGAGAAGGTAAGTTCTAAGTAGAGACAGATATATTAGGACATGCTATAGAAGGAGTTCTGTCTCAAGAACAAGAAGGAAAATGGAAACCCATCATGTTTTTATCCAGAACAATATAGCCAGCAGAAAAGAACTATAAGATTTACAACAAAGAATTACTTACAATTATGGAAGCTCTAACAAAATGGGAACAATACTTGTTGGATACCATGGAGAAATTCAAAGTTTGGACAGATTATGAGAATCTCAAGTATTTCAGAGAACTGCACAAGTTAAATGGATAACAGGCAAGATGATATTTGAAGTTACAAGATTATGACTTCATACTGTAACATATTCCAGAAAAGACAAATACCAAGGCAGATATTTTATTAAGGAAGAATCAAGTTGATACCACAAAAGACAATAAAAATGTGCAAATGCTTAAGGAAGAACTTTGGACAAGATAACAGATAACAGCAGATGTAACCATATTATAGAGAAATCAAGTGATAGAAGAAACTACTTTATTAGAAGAAATACAATGAAATAATACCAAAGAATGAGAAGTGATTATATAATTAACAAAGGAAGACAGTCAATCTTGGGAGAAAGATGGAATTATTTATGTGAATGGAAAGATTTATGTGCTGAACAATCAAAAAATCAGGGAGAAAATTCTATAAGAAAATTATAAACCAGCAAACATAGGGCATTCAGGACAATACTGAATAATGGAACTGATCAAGAGAAACTACTGGTGACCAGAAATAAAAACCAATGTGAAGAACTATGTCTAGGAATGTTTCAAGTGTCAACAAAACAAGATGCAACATATGAAAAAAGCAGGAGAACTACATCTATTAGAAATACCAAAAGGACCATAGCAGGAAATCAGCATTAATATTATTAGACCATTACCAAAATCAAATGGAAAGGATACTGTTGTGGTCATAGTAGACTGATTTACAATGATTCAACTCAAGGCAATAACAACAAATGTATCATCAGAGGAAATTATGAAAATCTATCAAGATGAAATTTGGAAAATACACAAAGTTCCATAGAAGGTTCTTAACAATAAAGGACCCCAATTTGCATTGAGATTTATAGAGGATTTAATAAAGGCATTAGAAATCAAGAGAATGCTATCTATAACATATCACTCTCAGATAGATAGACAGATAGAGAGAATCAATCAAGAAATTGGAACATTTTTATAACACCATGTCAATTACCAGTAGAACAATTAAACAGAATGGTTGGTAGTAACAGAATTCTAGTACAATGACAAGAAACATGCAGCAACAGGATGTGCTGTTATGGTGTGCTTGGACACTAACATTTTTCTTTTTCTTTTATCTATTTTTCTTGATTTTATATTTCTTTTCTTTTTCTTTTTCTTTTTATTGACAATGAAGAGGTACATGACTGTGGTCACATGACATATCACATGATGTAAGGTCATAGGCTTAGAGCAAACTAGAACAGACTAGATGGATGATATCAAGAAGCATGTCAACAGCATGTTTACCTCATGGTGTACACATAGTGTACTCATAGATGATGCATGGACTTTAGGATAGGGTAAATATTAAGTGCATGGACCATATGTAAATTATATAAATAGGGTAGCAATTCAACAACTTCTTGTTGAGTTTTCTTGTAATCTCTATATTGATAGCCTACTAAGAGCTTTACTAGTTTGTATGATTATTGGACTTTGTGTCTAGTGGTTTCCACAACACATACTACATTTAAACTGAATTTTGGAAGACATCTATGGAAAGGGAATCTGACAATGCAGATGAAATTTCCAAGACTAGAAGAATTTCTCATTAGATTACAACAAAGTTGGGAAGAGGCCATGAAGTTAATAGAAATAGCAAAAAATCCATTCAAATAAATCCTCAAAGAAGCTTGATCAGAAAAGATATAGATCCTTTAAAATCTCAAAGAATATTGTTCAAGGAGCATTTTAGCTAGAACTTCCAGAAGGATGAATGATACATAACATATTTAATGAAAACCTGTTAACATGATGCAGAGAACCATAGTTCAATGGTCAATACATGGAACCAGCACCACCACCAGACATTATCAACAAGGAAGGAGAGTATGAGATAGAAGAAATCAGGGAGCATCAAAAATGAGGATGAGGAGCTCAATTTTTAGTGCATTAGAAGGGTTATGGAGATGAACATGACCATTGGATTGCAGAAACAGGATTGTCTCACACAAAAGAGGTGATTAAAGACTATTGGATAAAAATTTCAAGTTGAAATCTATAAAAGAGGAGGGTAAAAACCCAGATCAACAGTTCTGAATCATTCTAACATCAAAATATTCAATGGCCTAACAATTCACCACTGCTCCTAATTTACCTAACCCCCACTCTACTCACACTCTCAATAACATAAACCTAGTCAAGACAATAAATGGTGAACAGAAGGATTGGATGAAGAAATATCATAAAATTATATGAGGAATTGAACAAATGGTTGACATATAGTTACAGAATATTATCAAATTTGCAGAAGAGACTAACACCCAAATTGCAGAAATTGGTCAACAATTCTACAAGCCAGTAACAATTATCAAACACAAACAGCAGAGGATATATTCAGCATCTCCAAAGACTTACAAAACATTATTCAAAGCAATATGGAAAACCAGGCATATCACATTCAAAAGTTGCTGGTTGATGAACTAGATAATTGCAAAAGAAAAGGAAATGAATATGCAAAAGGACATATCAAAGAAATACAAGACACTTATAAATAAGAGGATATAGAGATGAAGACACAAGAATCTAGTAAAGGAAAACAACAAATTTAGAACAAAGAAGTATTACTTTACAAATCTTATAAAGTCAAGTTGTCAAAATCTAGAACACTAGAACCAAAGTTCATTCAAGATGAAATCAGTAATTTGGAGAAATACATGAAGTTCATGCAATTATCTGTCCAAACAATGCCTTTCCATTCACTACCCCATTATAAAACTTTACAACCACAAGGAGAACAAGATAAACAGTATTGGAACAAAATAACTGTTGCATTCTTAGAAAAGAAGTATAATGTAGATACAATGAGGAAAGGTTTTTCAATTGAAATGTACATGGGAGGACCACTACTACCTCATGAACCTTACTTCATATATCAACATTACAAGGTCAAATCATTATGGGACCAATAAAGAAATTGGTTGCAACATATGTGGTAGAAGATCTAGCATTGTTAGACTAGTTCATGGGGACATGAACAATAAAATGAGGGTATTGTTATGATTGCCTCCTCATGTCTACAGCATGATCTCAGCATATTCCATAGGGATGCAACAATTGGCTACACTGTAGCTTGTATTAGTCAGTGTCTCATGTAGTAGGCAATGTTTCCTTACCTTCTCCTCATATCTTAGGACATTATGGACATATGTTTATTGTACATTCTCAAGGACAATAGATATATATAGTTGTAGATACAATCCTGTATCTTTATGCTTTACCAATTGATCCTTTCCTACCTCTCAACTCAAGTCTTTGCCTAAGTTGCAACCTGAGCCAAGTCTAAGGTTGTAACAAGTAGCTTTGTCTTCAGCTGAGGCTGAATATATGACACTCTCTGATTGTAGCTGCCAGCTTGTCTGGATGAGAAACCTTCTCAATGAGGTTGGTTTTAATGTTCCAACTTCTCATATCTATGGCAATAATCTTGGTTCACTTTTCTGGGGATCTAACCCTATACAAGAAAAGCGCTCCAAACACATTGGTATCTGCTATCACTACATAAGAGATCTAATTGAGGATGAACAAATTAAACTATATCATATTGATAGAAAAGTGAATCCAGCTGATATTCTGACTAAAAACCTTGGTTAAATTTTATTCAGTCATTTCTGTTCGGCTTAGAGATACTCTAAGCTTATCTGCTTCTGCTTCTATCACTTAACAGCTGATGTCTTAAGCGAGGGGAGTGTTGTGAAGCACTCCGCTTAGTAAGCGTATGATCAGTTAGTCTTAGGTAGTCGATGTAAAAATACACACGTAGATTGACCTCCTACCAATGCTATGTTGTTCTCTCTCAGCTCTCCATTGAAATATACACCACAGGTAAGTGGTTGCCAGTTGTCCACACTGCACCATGCTGCTGTGCACTCTGTTCCTTCCAACATTTCCAACGAAAGCGTTACTGCCTTTTGGATCCCGGAAAATCCACAAGTTATACTAAGAGCCTGAGTGGGTCTCCCGAAAGGAAACTATGCTGGTTACCATGATACAATGTCAATACCGGACACCCCAGACACCCAAATGCAGCTAGTGGATCGAAATACACCAAATGCACCAATTTGCTTGTTCAATCCAGCTTACCCAGCTCGAAAAGACCAGTCTATGGTTTCAGAGTGTAGAATAACGAGTACCTTACCATAACAAATAGATATATACAAATTGGACGTGGACTTTACACGTATTTCAATACTTACACGATGGATCTTATATCACTCACTCTTGTCTTTCTAATGTATTCACGTACGCATACTCTTCCTGGATACTACATTTCTTGATTCATTCTGAGAGGGTCTCACTTATAAGTCCACGGGCTTTCAGGGAAGAGTACCACTTGATATCAATGTTTCCTGTTGAACTCATAAGGATGTCTACTCCTAGCTAGTATAAGCTAGCCACTACATGACACCCAGGAATGATTGAAGTTCATCTTCGACGAGCATATAGGTTTTGATCACTGAATCTAAATCATCTCTCATCGGTACACATTGCAACATAGATTTAAATCAACAAATCGGCGACATGCGCAATTCGTACGTATATGATTGACTTCTAGGAATATGCCGCGATAGCTGCAGCGAAAGCATTATCGATATTATCAGCAACAGCCTGGCCTTGGGGTTTTAAATCATCCTAAGGGATATCATTGAGGAACGATACATTGAAATCATGATATATCACGCACAGGACTCTTTGCAAGAAGCCCACTGCTAAGATCAGCAGTACTCTGGCGAAGACCGGTTAAATCCTGCAGGACGAGACCGGAGATGCCTCCGACGGGGAGGCCATCAAAAGCTGCTTTCTTGGCCACAATATCGTTGAGGGCTTTTTCGATAGGAGATTCGAGTGCTTGAACACTGCCCAGGATGGCTTGGGCATCCGTTTCAGAAACGGATGGAATGCTCTAATAATGTTCTCTTAGTCCCTCATTAGTTGTTCAGTCAAAAAGAACAAGGGGTCACGTTGACATCAGAAGTCGTATCATCGACTGCGGATTGAGTATTTGTAGCCTGAGTGTGAATTGCCTAGAGTCATTCGTTTCAAGACTCAAGATTCAATACAAAAACGAAAATTGCACACCAGGGCATTAACCAAGCTTCCCCCACTGTCGGGGAATGCGACGATGTCATTGTCGAGTGTGTTTACTTGACTTAGAATATTATCGAGGTCACTCTCGACGCCCTGAGGGGTTGCACCCCAACAAAAGGCGATGCTGGAGGCAAGGAAGATAAGAGACTTGAGCTGCATATCCAAATAACCAAGATTGATGATTTGGGGCAACCTCAATGCCCCTCTTTATATACTCACACCAAACTACAGAATCGACACGAATCACAGATGGAAAAGGATTCAACATCATGCTTGTGATTTCTAGCGCGATTAAAACGGAAACGAGTAGGATCAAGAAGTTGCTCGGGGCTGAGACGTAATTCCATTAAAATGGCATTCCATTGTAGTTAGCTCCATAGAAATGGTCCATCATCGCATGTTTCATAAATGTAATATCTGAAGGAACATCAAGTACATGCACGAGAACATGAGAGAGAGAAATCAAATGGTAGGTAGGTGTTCCTAGTCGCAGCCGAATCACGAGCAATTGTGTCTGATGCCACCTGAGTTCACCGTAGATCGGAGCGTACTAGAAAGGAGTTTAAGAATATGTGACTGTCCAGGTGGTGCGCTTATTTGACGTCACCGGACAGTGATCACTGCAAACTTCGGGCCGCTCTATGTCCAGAATCAGATGAACTGTACAAATCGTAGAACCATTAGTAATGTTTAGGTAGTTGGAGCTGGGCCAAGTCAATGTACCAAAAATACCGAAAGCCTGAGAGGTAAAACGATCAAAACTTGGGAAAAGAGTAAGCTATTTGGGAGATCAGTTGTCTCATACCATGAGAAAAGAACCGAGGTTGACGCGACAGGGCGAACGTTGAAAGAATATTGGCTCAGCGTGAAGGGGATCATTTGACCTTTGTATGATTAACCGTGGCAATCTGGAACTCATATTAGAAACTTTCTCTTGTCTGAGCTTCATCGTGAACAACCGTTTCAGAATGCATAGGTAGTAATGTCACGTTGAACTATGGATATCCACATCTGAATCAGCAAGAGCAAAGTGTCAGATATTTTTTTCAGACAGTAAAGAATATAGCGCTGATGGGGTCCTGTAACATTAACATTACTTCTCAAGTCTCAACGTATCGTTATTCGAACGAGTAATGTTCCTGCGTCCTCTATCATGCTGCACTTGTGCATAAGAAATGAACCCTTCTTATGAGTATGACCAAAATTAGGTTCTCTTCGACCAAAGAAAATCGATTGCCCCAGTTAGCACCAGGCTCTTATCCTAGTCATACTTATCCTCTCTATAAACTTCAGGGGTAGAGCCAAGGTTGGACTAATATTTGCTCTTGCCTTTGCCAATACCCTAGTGGCATACCCTGCTCCTTTAGCCAGTTCCCTTTTTTGTACTGTGGTGTGGAGGTGGCGTACTTGTAGTTAACACCAATCAGTGTTACATCATACTTAATTTCCAAACTATAGTAGATATGGTCCCAGTATTAGCAAAACAAAGTTTTGTCTTACAATAATCTGAGGATTTGCATTTTCAACGAGGTTTAAAGCTTTCCTAGTCATACAATATCCATTGCTCATTTTATTTAGATATATAAGATTTCCTGTTTTGTAGTAAAATGGTTATGCTTTACATTCCCTCTGGAAATTATTTTTATCTTATCTGTCATTACTCCTCTTCCCTTCAGATGTACCTTCTTTCTTTGGACTGCTTTTGCTTTGGTTTTGACGCCTACGCAACTGTTGAACCCAGTCACACTCACTTCTCACCATCACTTATGATATTTCGTCGGCAGGCCAACCACGGAATTTCTGGAACGGTAGTATTGAGGGTCGGAAGTTCAATCACCTCAGCCTGTGCACATGAGCGCGAAGAGTGACCGCGTGTACTCAATGACGACGATGGTATCAATAGTAGGTGATATCAACCACATTGCCAATAGACATCTATTGTCGAGTCAGGGGCTTTTCAATAATGAACCAAGATGAAATCATGGCAGCCATCGCCATAGATACTGAAAAAATCAACACGTTATGAACCGCATCCGCATAGGCCGATCTCACGACAAGTTGGGTTTCAAGATCCAATTCAGCAAGATAATCAAGAGACTCTCTGACCCTGTGAACAATCTGGGGATTTTTGCTCGATTCAGATCATAAATGTTCCACTCTGGACAACATACCCGTTCCACGTTCTTCCCATGCAGTGTGCGGTATAGTACAGATCGAAGAGTCGACTGCACAAGGGTACCGCTTATTGATAGCCCAATAACTGAGCCCATTGAACGAAAAAGATACGATACTAGGGTGTGTGTCACAAGAAGTTTGACGATATTTTCTAATGACAGACCTGCTGTAGCAATCGCCTGATCTGCTTGTCCCGCATTTGCAATCAACGAAATCAAGCTAGTCGTGATACCACAGCCATTTCCGAGCGACGTGAGGGCCAGCCCTTGTGAGTAGTTAAACCGGGTGATATCATGTTGACCATGTTCAAAGCTCACCAACAATAACTTGTATAGTGGACCTGGGTAAACCCATGAACCCAGTCCCAGTCAAAACGAGGACAGTACCGAATGTCAGAATGAGATAGGTCATGCAAGTTAAGGTATAATATTTTCCCGTAGATTGCATAATCAAGCCTCCACCCAGACTACCCATGAGGGCTGCCAAAACCGCAATTACAAGCCATGCTCCGGTTTCAGACGCTGTCTTGTCCAGTACGGCTTGAAGGTATAAGGATATATGGAAGAGCTGCGAGAATGCACCTGCGATCCCAAAGAAATTGACGCCATAAGATGCCAAAAGGGAACGATTAGCAATTATTCTTGTAGGGGCCAAAGGTTCCGTCGCATAACGGGACTCAGTTAATCCAAAGCCAAAAGCAAAGACAGCAAACCCGGCCAGGAATGAGATGGTGAACCTGTCATCCCATCTAACATCACCACCACGATCAAAGCCCAAAAGCAGGAAGAACACGGCGAGCACTAGGGTTGTGGCACCGATGAAGTCCACTCTACGAAGTTTAGTCTTAAAATTGGAATCCGAGTTGAAGGCCACAGGGGATGAAGGCAGACGGAGGAAGAAATAAACCGAGAGGGCGGAGGTGATAGCTAGAGGAAATTGAATAAGGAAGACCCATCGCCAGCCGATTGTATCCGCAAGGTAACCTCCGAGCGAGGCACCAACTGTGTTGCCAAGTGACCAAAATATGTTGATAAGTCCTGAGGATGGCAAGACATGGAGGTTAGAACATGTGTTGTGAGAACGCTACTCACTTGCCTTGCCAGGTCCCACGCGAGCGCAATGGAACCAAGTCCGACATTATGATGCTAACAAGCCTGGGGGGATATCATAGTGACTAAAAAGGGAGCGAAAAGGCCGAATATGCATACGTTTGCATTCCTCCACCACCGATCCCCTGAAAGGCGCGGCTGAAGATCAACTCGTTCATATTTCTTGTGCTGCCGCACAACATACAGCCGATAGCGAATATCACATAGGAGAAGAGGAGACAGTTTTTCCTGCCAAAAATATCGCTAAGCTTTCCATATAATGGTCTATCATTCGCGTCAGAAATGGATACTTTTGTTCAATTTGGGAAGACAGCGTACTGAAAACTCGTCAATGTGAGTAAGTATGATGTAGCTATCCAACTTGTCTTCTGAAGTTCTTTTAAATCGTTTCCGATAGCCGCATACGCTGCGGCAGTCTTCGTTTGATGAGATTTATATAGGTGAGGGAAGTAACTCACAGGACACGACAATTGTTGCATCTAGTGCAGTCAAGAATATTCCAATAGTCATAGGTATCACCTGTCATAGCTTTGAGTCCATCTCGCTTCCTGGGAGGGAGAAATGCATTCACATAGATAAGATAGGAAGTGAGGTTTTTGGACTCCTCGCCTTGCTCAGTACTCGAGAGGTCAGGTTCTTGACCATTATAGCTTTGGTGATTTGAGTTCTGGCTGAGGAGAGGGGATGTCTCGTCTGATGTGGTGGTGGTCATTGTCCACGTCTAGCGAGTACAAAGACTTTGTAAAAATAAAGCTACTTATCAGCTTGCTTATGTACTTGACAGCAATACTCGAGTGGTGTCATTTGCCTTTAACCCGCTTCGACGCGTCGACTGATATATAATCATACTTATCATGATAAAGATTATTACAACAAAATGACTGTCCAATCACCCTTCTTGATAAGCCATTCAGACTTTTGTTCAGATACTTCTTGGATCTATTATTCCATCCCACAGGAACCCCAATAACTCAGGGATTGCTTAGACGTGTCGGCATCCAGCGAGTAACTCCACCCAATCGCCTGATTTGGAATCAGTCATCCTAATAAACATTTAAGTTTCCTTCTTACAATGCCAACCGACGGAACTATAAGCAAGACACCACCGAGTACGGCTGAACTGTTGAGACGGCATGACGACGTGGAACAAGCTCGGAACAAGCAACATGTATCACTGCGCCAGTTTCTTTTACAGGATGTGGACCCAAAGGAGGCTACGGGTCCGCTGGCATTGTATTGCTTTATGACCGGTTACATGTGCGGCATTTCTTTACATTTTTTTTTGATCACTGGCCCACTTGTCGTAGTGACGTTATCTCGTTCTCTGCCATCTTCGTATGGTGTGGATTTCAAACCGGCAACTTTGCTCAGGTGTGCCCTACCTTTATTTTATTTTCTATCTGAAATCACCGTCTCTGTTGATTCATAGCTCGCTCTCGCTCTCGCTCGTCTCTTTGAAGGTCCTCCAGGTTTCCGCGACACAACGTTCCACAAAGCTGACCAACAAGCCCTCTGCTCTCTGCTCTCTTTCCAACTTGGTTCTTTCTTCGGTCGTCTAGGAGATAAAATCGGACCGCACAAACGTATCTGGCTTCTATTTGGCACATTCGTGCAAGCACTCTTTACCATGGCCGCAGCACTCGTGTTTTGGAAGAGTGGACAACCGAGTATCAGTGGAGCGAGAGATTTACCAGCTTGGACAAATGCACTGACCTTTGTCGGCTTGGCATTTATGAGTGCCAGTCTAGGTCTGCAAGGAATCTTGGGCAAGAGGCTGAATACTCAATTTGGAACGACGAGTGCGCCTGTTTTTGCATGGATACTGCAATATCAACTGACCTGGTCGGGTCAACAGTTGTGCTAACTACCGTCTGGGTTGAACTTGTCACGGATCCGAGTCTCTTCAAATTCAATAAACGTGTCATGTCGAGAGACCACCGGCTTATTGCAGCCGTTGCACTATTCATCGGTGCATTCGCCGGACGCGCCATCGTAGGAAAACTTGGTACCGCAGGCGCTCTGGGCGTGGGGACTGGGTTCAGGGTATTGATGACATTTCATTGGTTATTGGTTCCTTCAAAGAAGATAACTTCGTCATAGCGGAACGAAGCAACAATCCAACGTACTGGCAAGACGATGTTGACGCTGGTGAGCGGTGATACGAGTCAGGGTTGAGCTCAGTCGGCCTTTTTTTTCTGTTCTCAAATGCTACCAGCATACATAAATTATGTCTTGTATGCATATTTACAACTGGTAATGTAAATCCAGCCCACTAATGTCTTCAAGTGTTGCATCATTCTGTTTTCTATTTTGGCTGTGTTTGTCCCGTGGCCTTTGTTCGGTTCTGACTAATTAATTCTTTCTTTTGAACCACTATCATCTCTTCTTTCTACTCTTGACTCACTTTCCAAAATCGTGAATCTTGCTATGGAGATGTTACCAGGCGATGTGCCCCTCCCCAACCAAAGTGTCCTGAAGCGCTCAGCATCCACAGCCTCGCTACCTACTCCACCGAGGACACATAGGAGGCGCAAGAGAGGATGCTCACACGGCGTTCATAACTCTGAAAGCAACAAGTTGGGAGACCAAGACTCGGAGCTTTCAAGTAGCGATGAGGGAGGTGCCGAATTTCCACGGTCTGACCAGCGGTCGCGTAAAAAGCGGAGACTGAGTCTCTCAAGCGGCGGTGATGACAACGAAGAAGCGTTTTGGTTGGCAGGACCAAAGTCAGAGGCTCGATGTCAGAGGGACCTAGATCAGGAGCATCTCTCAGATACCAACAAGGATGAAGGTGTTCATGCTGATGATTTTTCATCTGTTGTTCCGTTGTTGTATCGCAAACCTTTGAAGCGGTCACATTCAGAGGCTAGCAATGGGTTGGCATCTCCACCACCATCCCATCGTAAGCCCCAACCGCAGGCCTTAGCAACTTTACCCGTTGGTGTTCCTGAATCCTCTTCGACTGCCGTGCTTCTGGTATCGCAGCCTGTATCACCCCCCAAGACACCGAAGAAACGGACAGGTCCACGAAAGGGCTTTAAATCACCAGAATTTCCAATCATCTCTGATTCACCCGATAACCCTTTTTATGTGGTTCCAGGTTCACCCTCTCCTGGTGAAGAAAGCCAGAGTCCGCGTGTGGATAGTGGGAGCCCTCAGACACCTGTTACTACTCATTATGAGAAGCCCACTGTGACCTATGTCTTGTGAGTTTTTTCTCCTTTTACGCAAAAGTGAGACATCTTATGTTCTTTTCTCTCAGCCGTGGTGTACGTCGCGAGTATCAGAATCCGCTCTACAACCACAAGGAAAATCGTCCTCTTTCGCCTCCTCCCACATCTCTCCTTCCCATTGAGCACCCAGATTACTCACCTGACATGACCTGTAGACCCACCATCCTCTTTCCCGATGCATCGAAAGGAAAACACCCCGCATATGCAAAAGGAGAATCAGCAGTCAGTGTGAGTACCTCAAAGGGCTTGAGACGGAGCCCTCGAAAGACAAGGATGGTTATTGGAGACAGCGACGACGAAAACGAACGTCAGCGACGGAGCGTGGGAGTCGAGAGAGAAACGTTGATTATGCCGAGGAAGCTCGACTTCGGGCTGCTGAAGAAGGCGAAGGCAGCAGTTGGCAAGAATGATACTTTCTGAAGCGTTTCCCCTGAAATCTACCACGACCTTTGTTCCTCCATCCAGCTGTTTGCTTCATTTCTGAGGACCTGTTCTTTGCACATTTGTTTTGGCATTCTTACATGACCATGATTCTACGTCAATCACTATCTATCCTCATACTCGAGACACCTGACTTATCCCACCTTCCCTTTATAAACTTGTAGGCTCAATACTTTTATGCTTCTTCTGGTCACTCAACAACAACTTCATTTTGCGCGATACCCCCTTTCTAGCCGTGTTTCATACTCCTTGTTCCCTGTCCCTGATCGCCTCACTTTCGTCCTCTCTAGTTCTGGCTTTGCGATTGCTATCGATTAGAACTCGATTTGTCACCACCATGCGACACTTAAATTCCTTCATCTACTTGTCTTCTCTCGCTCGAATTTGTAGGCTACTCGCTTTGTCGTTAAAGTAGCGTTACCGTAGTTGCAAAGTTCTATGTTCTGATCTATGACTGCCATATCACTCAGCCTGTCCAGTGGTCATTTGAATAAATTTGTGCCCTGCATACGTAATATGCCTTCAGATTAGAGCTTACTGAAAATTGACACTGAAGAGCTAGTCCTCCTGATGACTAGCCTAGAAGCTCTACATAAAGTGAGTCCGTCAAAGTGGGGATGCGTGTGCCATGGAAACTTCAACCAAATTATTGACCTCCTATACGATAAACGCACCCCAAACGAAATACCACAATTTGTCGCCCAAGTTCACATTACTCATGGCCCAAGCGCTTTCTTTCCTCTTCTTCTCTAATAATTTCACTCTCCATAACAGCCTTGATCATCTCACTGCCGAGTTTGCCAGCCTCGTGGAACCGTGGCTGGAAGAACTGCCTCGTTTCCTCAAATCTCCTCTTGTAATCTTCGAAGCTTCCGAAACGAACACATTGACTCCATCCTCTCGCAGCAATAACGAATTCCAGATCGTCTGCCCTATGCCAATGATCGTAGATTGCCGAATGTATTGCACTCTTTAACAGCGTAAGCGACTGGAATAAATGTTCCGCTACACCCAGGAACAGTCGAAATATGGGTGTCGCCGCGAGTTGAAGGTGTGTGTATGGATTAATCCCAAGATGTGCCCAACAATCCACCATGGCTAATAGGGAAAGATGAGAGTTTGGACGATAGTTGGATGGTGGTGTGAGTGCGAAAGATGGTGGGAAACCAGCAGGGGATTCTGGGATCGTGATATTGGGACTGTGGGGTTTGCCCAAACTAAATTTGTCAAGAATAGATGCTGAGAGTAGAATTGGCATCCGTTTGGTCGATGATGAAGATCTTGAGGAATCCGAAGGAGTCGTTACACCACTTTCCTGGACACCGTTATCTTCTTCTATAATCGTTCCTCCTTGCCCAAACACAGTCCGTCTAGCCCATTGAACACGTTCCTTAAATTTTGCTATATCTTCCAGTGATCCACTACCGCCGCCCAACATTAATTTGAACAGCTCTGAGGCACTTTTAGCATATTGATGAATTTGAGTGCGGGCGTTGGGATTGAAAATAGCAAGGCCAGCATAGACGTGCCAAGCGTTTGAGTAGATCCGAAGCGTGAGGTTGACTTTTACAGTTTCGATTCCGCCAACGTAGAGGCCCTGTTCCCATGGATATGCTTCCGTGGAAGCCCAAGCGGTACCCATACTAATTACAAGATGGGACCGAATGGAAGAATGATCGAACGTCAACCATGGGCAGTGTACTAGGGGATACCACGAATGTGTTACCTGAGGAAGGCGGCATGAGTAACTGCCTGAGTGCTGGCCGTTACAGAATCGTGTTCGTCAAAGCTGAGGTAAACAAAGCGGGAACGGAATGGGCGGAGAATGTTCTCAACGAGGGTGAGAGCGTCTTTGCTGGCTCTATGTTGAATGAGGACCTGAGTAAACCAATTAGTTCTTGGGTCCAGCATAAGAGGGGTAAGTAATACGAGAGGTTGCCCGACGGGGCTCACTGTTGGCCCGTGTAATGAATGACAAGAGAGAATATGGACATCTTTTGGGAGATGCGCTTCAAAGGCTGCCTTCTCAGGGGCCTTGACAGATGTCTGGCCGGCAACGATTGCATTCACTTTTGTGGCTAAGATTGAAGTGAGTTGACGCTTGAAGCCTCGTTTGCTCCAAGACTTACAAGGGCCATATTGTGCGACGACACGTTCAATGAACTCCGCTTCCACAGAATAGATGATGTAGTCAGACGACCTCGAAACTGCGTATCCATCCTTCTGAGGGTAGACTCCTGGTGTATCTGTTGGCGATTATGTTGGTAATTAAACCAGGAAACAAGGTGAGAACATACTGGCGAAGGCAATCTTGAGTTCCTCGTATTTTTCAGGTAGGTCACAAACTAAGATCCTGGGCGCTCACAGGCAGGTCAATATATGGTCACTGATGATCGACACAACCAAAATATACACACTTGTTCCAACCAGCTTGGCTTAAAAGCTTCGCGTACATATAACCCATAGCGCCCATTCCAATGAGACCAATCGTCGGCTGGGCATGTACAGGATGATCGGGGGTGACATGGGCATCCACATTGATTGGTAGCGTGAATGTCAATAAATCCTGCATTTCTCGATCAGCCACCATTCAGACAGATACTTGATAGGCCCAGACTGTTCAGATCGGTCTGCTCCTTGGTAGTTAACAAGAGGAAGTGGTCCTTGATATATAGGAACACCGTGTAACTACTGAGTAGTCCTCGATTGAAGCAAGCACAAACAAATACGCTTGATCGCTTTTTCCACTATCATGGCTTCATCGTATGTCGTCTGTCATACTCTAGGGTATGGAAAGTTGAACAAAAACATATAGAAAATCTCAAAAGACATCCTGGGCAGATGATGTCGATGATCTTGGTGCATACACATTTAAGTCTCTCAATTCACAATAAAACCCAATTTGTGGTATAGATAAAAAGGATGTCCCTCAGAATGAAGAACATGTCGACGAAAATGGAATCCGAACCACGGTAGAGTATACAGAAAACGAAGAGGGAAAACGAATAAAGGTGTGTCGCTTGCGAGCACTTATTATATTAAATGTTATTTCGCTTCCTTAGATCATCCGCCGTATTAAACGAACGCTTCAGAAGTCTGTCGTTGAGCACGCCGTTGCAGAGCGACAAAAATGGGCCAAGTTTGGTCAAGAGCGGGGTAATAAGCCAGGACCTGACCGCGCTACGACGACCGTCGGTGAAGATGTTGCCTTGAAGCTGAGTGCAGGGAACAAGGTCTGTGACAACTGTTCCCAAGTGATAACACCTCTGAACACAGGGATTTTGACTCTAGCAACCAGAACAGGAGCAACAACAAGAGGAAGCTCTTAAGATTAAAAAGGGTGGAGGCAAGGTTGTCTGTCGTATATGCAAGGGACAGCACTTCACAGCGAAGTGTGACCACAAAGACAAATTGCTTGGTTTAACTCCAGACATGGACCTGGGTAACCCAGATGACGATTTCAGAGCCCGTCCGGACGCAGCTCCTGCACCTGTACCTGCGACGAGTAACAAATATGTTCCCCCATCCATGCGCGCAGGCGCCCGTGGTGCAGGTGAATCAATGCGGGGTGCCGGGTCCCGCGAAGATCTACCAACATTACGTGTTACAAATATCTCAGAAGATACAGGCGAGAGCGATTTGCGTGAGCTCTTCGGTAACTTTGGTCATGTCGTGCGTGTGTATGTGGGCAGAGATCGCGAGACTGGTGTTGGAAAGGGCTTTGCATTTGTCAGCTTCGATAATAAAGCTGATGCACAAAAGGCGATGGAGAAGGTCCACGGAAGGGGTTATGATAATCTCATTCTGAATGTCCAGTGGAGCCGTGAGTTATCTTCATTGTCAACTATCACCCTTGAAACTCATGGTTGTGTATACAGAGCCACGACCAGAGGCTCGATAGCCGATCATGTCGACCGTCGAATTCTGTCTTGCTACCTTATGACTCATGATATCCTGATTGATTTCATTACGCTTATACAACCTCCTTATGGCTCGACTGTCAAATTATCTGTTGGAGGTTATGTCTCTCAATAAGTTGCGGAACTGTTACACGTTTTCAAAAGGTAGATCCTCTACTGCTGATGGGCGAGCGATATGACGAGCGATATGTAGCGGCATTACTGATCGAGCAATTTTTTTCTCATGCAAGTTATTACAGAACACCGCCCACCCACTCCCCTGCTACTCCCCTGCTCTCGTTATCACCACATATACCATGCTTGGTTACCAGTCTATTTCGGCTAGTGCCCCTTCTGTTTTTGCAGGTCATAGTTCGAATATTCGGTCTTTCTTCTCTTGTCCAATCCGCAATGGGTAGTCGTTATCGACATTGTGACGTTGGCTTACCGCAATGCACTGAGCGGTGCATCCTGGAAATAGGTTCTATTTCTAAGAAAATCATATGAATCTCTCGCAACGTGCATCTCACAGTTGCCGTTGCGAGAAATTTGTCGATATTGGTGGAGCTTTCATCACCAGGGGTTGACAACAAGCTGGTTTATAATGTAAATTTGATAAATACATTTCCATATGCCATCAATCATAATCATAGGAGTGATTAAAAAAGAAACACTTGGGCGATTTTTGTCAAGACTAAGGTCTCTTATTACCACCACTGCATTGAGCTGGACATTCTGTTCCAGGACCAGCCACTAGTTTTTCCGGAGATACCTGTCTTATATTCTACTCCTATTGAACTACCCTTTTAGCTTGGAAAAATAATGTTAATGTACCGTATTCTATCTGGCAACCGGCGGAAGAAGTCTGCTGTCACCTTGGACTGTTTTACACTCGAAACCCTCAGTTGCCGAAATCATGACAAGGGGTAGTGTTACAGATGTCTGCCACATCATATTCCTGAACGGTTGCACGTGACAAGCACTCGATGAGGGGAGATCTTTCTAACTAACTGCTTCCGTTGTTTTCTTGCTAAGTGAATCCACTCGAGTCAAGGATCAAAATTCCATATCAACAAGACCTGCTGTAATTGATCCAATGGAATGATATGTCGATGAGCCAACGATGAATCGAGCTGTTGATATAGATAGATAGCCTTGATTTCCTCATATATGTTCTTCCACTGGAAGAACGCAGACACCACGCCTTGAGAATAAATTCAGTCATTTCATCCTCTCACTTTACAACCTCGATGTCATACGTCTGTTGTTTTCTCTCTCACCTAACAATGTCTATGTGTGCTCATCACACGATTCCCACTAGAACCATCCACATACTTCCCAGCCTCAACCCGTCCCTGGCATGACCCTCAGGCATTGTGGAAACCTCAACGTGAAGAACCTTCCCGTGAGCGAGCATGGCAGAGACTGGAGTAACGGTCTCTGTGATTGTTCCGGAACCTGTCAGTCTTTTTTTGACGCCGTAGATTGTAACCTGTCTCATTATGAATCTCGGTATCTACATTCGTTGGGAATTTAGGTTTCCGTGCCTGTTTTTGCCCTTGTGTCGTCTATGCCCAAAACAAACATCGCTACGAACACATGAAATCCAATTTGGCTCCTCATCCAGAAAATGGAGGAAGTTGTTGCTCAGGGGACTGTATGTTGCACGCGTTCATTAGTGTGATCGTCGGGGGCTGGCTCCTTCAGGTGAGGAGTCCAATCAAACCTTTTGAACGTTGGGCTTCTGATAATGATTATCCCTTTTAGTGTATGCAACGCAATAATATTCGCCAAAGGTACAAGATCAAGGGTGGTTGCTGGGGTGACTGCTGCACTGCTCTCTGTTGTACACCTTGCGAATTAGCTCAGGAATCTAAAGAGCTGGAATTAGAGGAAAAGACCTGGAATTATTGAATCATTACATAATTATATGTGGGAATTCAATTATCATTTGTTTGGAACTTTCTCAAAAGTAGAGCCCGAGTTATATTTTCATGACAGTCAAAATTAGTATACTTGAGCTATTGTCTGAGGTAGAGTTTTGAGATTCTCAATTGTGAATAATTAACAAGATCTGTCTCTAGTAGCTTTACTCAAATAACTGTGTGGACAGTTATTAGATCTGACCTCTGAATAAGTGTCATAGACTGATCTGAACACATCCATTTTCTAACATAGATAATACTCACTCTTCTTGTTTCTACAAATTTATTCTGATATCTCTATTTTGTAAGGGAATCTATTTCTCTACAAACACTACTTTCCCATGCTCAGACTTTTCATCCACAACTACCTACTGATCTATGTATTAGTACTCATCTACTTCCCAATACCATAGATACCATAGTACACTCTAAACTCTTAAATTTAATCCTAATTTTTTTTTCTATTTTAATAATGGAGATGTTATAGTATGCTTAGACACTAATATTTTTCTTTTCTTTTGATCTATTTTCCTTGATTTAATATTTCTTTTTCTTTGATTTTTCTTTTCATTTTCTTAGACAATGAAGAGGCATGTGACTACATGTCACATGTCACATGATATGAGATCATAGGCCTAGACTATGGAAGAAGGGGCTAGAAGAATGACATCAAGGTGCATATCTATAGCATGTTTACCTTATGGTATATACATGGTATACTTATAGCTAACACATGGACATTAGGGTAGGGTTATTTATTGCTAGCACAGACTATGTATCTATTGTATAAATAGGGTAGCAATACATTAGAGACTCCTTGCTGAGTTCTCTTGTGATTCCCACTTGATATCTGTCTTGAGATTTATTGCTTGTGTTGTTATTAGTCTTTTGACTAGTGGTTGCCACAACAGGAGAGAACATATGACTTCATATGGTACATGACATGTTACATGATATAATATGTACAGGTGTTATATGCTGATCCAAGCATATTCAAACTATTTGATTCTCATCTCAGATAATGCTTACATAAACTCTACCCAAAACATCTGTAGAAGTGGATATTCCTTTTCTAATTTACATATTTTATTTTGTTAGAGCAACTGGAATAGAGGTTGTTATATGTTAAGTCTACTTATTCAGAAGACTGTCCTTTGTAGCAGTAATATATTCTTCAAATTTTAGTAAAAGTCTGTCTTCCATAATGGCCATTCTTCCTACAACATGTCTCTGTAGCAGTGATGCAATTGTTTCTGAACTCTTCAAGTACTCAGTCTTTTATAACAGAGATACTTCTATTAAACTTGGTCTTTTATGATGGAGTTCTCCTATCTGACCCCTTTCAGTATCTTATCACTGAAGTTTCTACTTGGAGCTATACTCTGAAACTCTCAAGCATCTTTTATATATATTATCTTTGTATATAGGACTAGTAGTTATATTGTAATTCACTAGTCTGATAATTAGTGAATATTTAAGTGAACTTGATTCCTGGTGTTTAGTAACAATACATTATATCAGTACTTAATTTTTTTCAGACTTTGTTCCAATCTTCTAAAGTTATAACTATATGGAAGACAAATAGTGTAGTATATAAGCTAAAGGCAAGATTATTCTGGAAAGTTCACATCACCAAGCTCATTGTATAGAGTTTTCACACTCTATATATTCCCAAGTCAACTTTGTAGGCTTTTGTCTTCTAGTATAAACCATGCCTGATAGTATTATTCTTAAGTCTGCTATTACTTCTGAGCAGTTTTATCTACTAAATTCTCTGTTGTAGTTCTGCCTACAAATCTTTTAACATTCGAATTACATTTTAACAAATCCAATAGCTTTCTCCTACTGCAACTCTTCAATTTACTCAGGGTCAACTCATAGCTTAGAACACTCTTTAATATTGTATCTTGTTTTAGTAAATATCTTGCTAGAGCTTATTCTTCAAATGTCCCATTATCAGACTTATGAAGTTTGGACCTAAGTTTTTTTAAATTTTAATTTCCTTTTAAAGCTAGGGTTAGGGTTTAGTGGGACATTACAATCACACTGTCACATATCAGTCACATCAGATAACATAGTCACAGTAATGGTTATATAATCATATGGTCATATAGAACATGGTAAAAGGTTTGAGAAACAATGTTGTTATATAATGTATATAACACATGTCAACCTTATAGCTAACACATGGTTTTTAGAGTAGGCTAAATACAGTAGAGCATGAACCATTACTAGTTAGTATATAGGTAGATACATTGTACCAAGAACTCCATTGAGTTCTCTTGTATAAATTCTATATAAGATTTCTTTTATTGACTAGTTCTAAGATCTTTGAGTTGTAATACCTATAGCAATTAAGATCCATCTATCAAAGAGGCCAATCATACTATTCAATCTGCTCAGATAGTTTTACCTGTCCCTAGTCCAAGTATTGTTCTTACAGATAACAATTCTAATTGGAAGAATGCTTCCACTACTAATCCTACTAGTTATCCTAATAATTCTTCCACTTGTTTATAATCAAAACTCTAGTGCAGCAATAATTCTACTAACAAACAATTGGTTGACATTCTCAGTTATATTACTAATTCACTTAATGCTAATCAGATTTCTGGTCTCAACTCTAATTCAAAAGGAACTAAAATCTACTATTATGGTATACTTGAACTCTTATTGTTAGAGTTATGAATGATGGACTTGATTTTATTTATTTTCTTGCTTTTTTATTTTTTATTCTATATTTTATATTATTTTCATTTTATTTTTCCTTATTTTAAACTATAGCAAAGAGTATAATGTCAGAGTTGTGAACAATGGGCTTAGTTTCATTTTATTTTTCTTTTCTTTTAAGTTTCTTTATTTTATTTTGAATTTCTTCTTTATTTGAACAAAGGTGAAGAAGACAAAATGGGATGTCACAGATCACGGTAACGGTCACATATGTCACACACTCATGTGACATGATGGAACAGCAAAGAAGGTTCTAGAAAGAATAATGTCATATGGCATAGTTAACATATGTTGAACTCAAGATGAATACATGGTCATTAGGGTAGGGCTAAAGGAGTGTAGCACAGACCATCAGTAGTTAGTATATAAGGTAGATATCTTGTACTTAGGAACTCTATTGAGTTTTCTTGTGTTACTCAATACAAGAGTGTGTCTTTTACTTAACACTGAGCTTAAGTCATAACATATGATATAACATTATGTATGATAGTTATACAAGTCACAAAGTGTGATGAAGGTGTGATATGTCAATGTATAAGGTTTTAGAACAGATGATATTGTATAGTATGATAATAGTATGTTGGTCTTATAGAATACATATAGACTTTAGAGTAGATTAGTTATAGTGTGCACATAGACCATAGTCTGTAGTATATAAGATAGATTAGTTTGTACTTAGAACTCTATTGAGTTCTCTTGTGTTACTCAATATAAGAGTTATATTTTGTTTTGATTTTCTTTTCTTTTTATCTATGTTTCTTGATTTTCTTTTTTTCTTTTTTCTTTCTTAGATGATAAATAGATATATGACTGTAGTCACATGATGCATCACACATGACATAATATTATAGACCTAGAACACTATAGAAAATACTCATTGATATAATTCTAGAAAACAAAAAAAAATTTTGATATCCTCTTTATTCAAGAACTTTCTTGGTCCTTTATTTGAACCATTCTAAGTTTAATTAGCAAGGAAAGAGACAAAGTTCTAGGTGCTCCAAATCATCTGGCTTGGTTGACTTTCTCTAGATAATCACCCAACAACAACAAATATCTAAGAGTATTGATGTACATCAATATTTGGCTCTCATATATGTACTTCTCTCTTAGAAAGGACATTTTCAATCACAGGAACATTAATTGTTTTTCTTTTTAATAACAGCAGTATTTTCTTTATGATCAATGTATACTCTGATGAACACCAATCAGCCTCAAAGTATCTCAAGGATACAGTGGCTAATATATGAAATGTTCTCATTATGGCTAGAGACTTCAACATCAGGAATAGAAAATGGGATTTTTATCCCTTTCACTCATCTTATAGCATTTTTCTCATAGAAGTTACTGATTTTTTGAACTTAAATTATCTTCTCCCATTCATCAGGTTCCAACTTGTTATGCTGATAATCCTAATGACTCTAACTCTGCCATTGACCTTGTATTTCTTTGACTAAATTCAGTTGAGATTGATAATCAGTGTATTCTACCAAAATTCTAACATTTATTAGACTATGTCTCTTTAACCATTAACATTTCTATCATGGAAGAATTCATTCAGGAAAAACAATGTACTATTATCAGGAATAGTGAGGAAGAAAACTTTGTTTCAGAGCTTATGAATGTGATAAGAAACATTGATACTTCAAGCATACTAGACAAAGAATCTCTTGAAACTATAGTTCAAAAATATGTAAGAATTTCCAAATCCATTTGGTATAAATTCTCTCAATATATTAATATCACTAAATATTCCAAAGCATGGTGGAATGAGAAATGTCATGATAAACTGACCAGATAAAGATCTTCTAAGATGATTGAGGACTGGAAGATTTTCAAAGAAGTCATTAAGAAGACCAAATACTTATTTTTTGACAATAAAATTCAAGAAATTGCATCAAAGAATAAAAGACCTTGGGATCTCATGAATTGGGTAAAAAAGTGAAAATTACTAGCAATAGAAGCTTTGCAATATAATAGACATCACTGTATTGATCTTGATAATTTATGGCAGGCTTTACACTAAACATTCAACTTAGTACAAAATCATCAAATAAATCCAAGTCTATTAGATGAAACTTTATCAAGACCTATCATGGAGTAGCTATCTTTTTCTAAGGAAGAGTTCAAGAATGCCATCAATAAATGCAACAATTTGTTTTCTCCAGGGATAGATCATATTTCATAGAAACACCTGAAAGTTGTTATAGAGAATAATAAATGTCTTCTCAACATTGTTAATATTGCTAATGTTTGCATTAACATAGGATACTGGCTGTCATACTTCAAAACATCCTCTTTGATCATCATTTCTAAGTCCAACAAAACGGTTTACAACTCCCCAAAAATGTTCCACCTAATTGTTCTCCTCAACACTTTGGGAAAACTCATTGAAAAAGTCATTAGCAAAAGACTTCAATATTAATCTATTATAGCAAATTTTGTCCACCCTTATCAACTAGGTGGTCTAAAGCAACATTTGACTACAGATACAGGTGTTCTTCTTATACATCTGATTTATTCAGAATAGATCAAAAGTCTTTAAACAAGTATACTAGCCTTTGATATCACCCAGTTTTTCTCATCACTTAATCATTAACTTCTTCTGTTAATACTGGATAAAGGTAGTTTTAATTCTAAAATTTTGCTTTTCTTTTCTAATTATTTAATTGGTAAGAAAACTCAGTATGTATAGAACAATTTTGTTTCTCCTCTTTTCAGCATCAATGTAGGTATAGAACAAGGCTCTATTTTTTCTTCCATTCTTTCCACTCTCTATATTTTACCTATTTTCTATATCTTCAAAAAAAGAACTAAAAATCTTAATATCCCTATCTCATTTCTTTCTTTTGTAGATAATAGACTTTTCATTTCACAGGAAGAAACCTTTGAAAAAACAAACAGCTTGCTTTTCTGTAGCTATAACATTGTCTCTTCTCTCTTTAACCAGTTTGGACTTGTTATCAAATATGAGAAATCTGAAGTCTTCCATTTTTCAAGATCTCATGAGAGTTTCAATCCTCCTTCTCTTGACCTCAGTACAATAGGAGGCTTTTTTTTACAACTGAAGGATACTTGGAGATATCTCAGTTTCATCTTCAATAGAAAATTGTCTTTCCATCAACATATCAGCTTCTATTCCAATAAAGCTCTTTCAACTATGAAGAGCATGAAAATGTTGGGAAACTTGACTCAGAGATTACTTTCCTATCACAAACAACTTTTCTATAGAACTTGTATTCTTCTTATTGCACTCTATAGATTCTCTCTATAGTTCTTCAAAAATATCCCACTTTCATATCTTTTTAAAGAACTCAGAAAATACAAGGGAGAGCTGCTATATGGATTATGAATGCTTTTCATATATTACCTACTTGGTAAATTAAGACCATTACTAGTCTTATCCCCATCTATTTACACCTTCAAAAAATTAGTGGTAGACATCAACTTAGAACTTTATCTTTACCATCAAATCATGTAATTAACTTACTATTAGAAAACAGACATGTAAAGAATTCTCTCTTACATTGCCTGTTCTTGGAGAATATGACCACCAAGCAATGGCTAAAAATCAAGAGTTCCATAGTAGATGCCAATAGTCATCTTAATAGAATTTTATCAAGCAAATCACAAAGATAAAGAAAGCAAAGAAGCTTCCCTTTGTAAACTTGATGAAATCTTTGAAAATGCTCTAATGGATCCTAATTTTATTGTCATAATTTCTGATGTAAGCATTAAAAACAATGTTACTACATTAATATTGCATATCCATTCAAATTTTATCAGTATCAAAAAAGCCATTTATGTCAGATGTGGTTCATACTGGGAGTGAAAGTCTGCAAGATGGACTTAGAGATGTGTGAACTTGTGGAATGACCTTGGCTTCAGCTTATATACTGTGCCATCTGTCTGCTGTATGATCACAACTTCAGATAATAGGAAGAAGTCTGAGATGGGAGTGAGTGCTGATTTGGTATGTCACCATTGAACACTGGAAATCGAGTTCAATAAGAGTTTATCTTCATTGATTATCAGACTAGCAAATTACAATATAACTTCTAGTCTTATATACCAATACCTATTATAGAAGATGCTTGGGGTTCCAGTGGTATAACCCCTATTGCCATGAGCAGAGGTTTTAGTGTTGAGACATTGACAGGAGTATGACTCTGCCATGGAAGGCTGAGTCAAATAAGAGTATCTCTGTCATGGAAGATGGAATATCTGGATAATTGCATCACTATTATGAGATGTGTTGTGAGTAAGGTGGGCTTTATTTGGATTAGCTGTTGACAAGGAGTGTACCATGGGAATGTATTATTCTGGATGAGTGGACTTGGCATATGATAATTTACTATACTATCAATATTACATTAACTGATGCTGAATCATTTGCTATTAGATATGGGTTTAATTAAGCTATTCAAATTCCAAAAGCATTCCACATCATAGTTATCACTGATATCATTCATTTGATGAGGTATATTTTTGATTCAATGACTCACTCTTATCAAATACAATTGATAGCCATAGCTCAAGATCTCAGGGT